>Ga0079226_10000333_pt1 | contig 32278 bp, 29 predicted proteins | sample Poulit2014_FD_76345 | JGI IMG/M metagenome (GOLD analysis project Ga0079226, IMG submission 76345) | Agricultural soil microbial communities from Georgia to study Nitrogen management - Poultry litter 2014 | ecosystem: Environmental > Terrestrial > Soil > Agricultural land | place: USA: Georgia...
CTCTTTTCCTTTATCTGTTTTTACCTTTTTATAAAACCCTTCTCCTACTTTGTTGCCATACTTTTCCTGCTCTATCATTTCTTTAAACGCTTCTGGTAGCTGAAACACTTCGCGCCGCTCATCATCAGGAATAGCGGGATATAGATTTTCAGCCACATGAGCAATAATATCCAAGCCGGACATATCAGCCGTGCGAAAGGTAGCGGCCTTCGAATAACCTGTAAGCGTACCCAACAGAAAGTCAATCTCTTCAGCCCTATAGCTCCCATTAAAGAAATAGGCCATCACGCTGGCTATCGAGAAAACGCCAATACGGTTAGCTATAAAATTGGGCGTATCATTGCATCGAACGACGCCTTTGCCCAGTGTCTTCTCGCAAAAATCGGCCATAGATTCTATGACCTCATTAGCGGTCTTCTCTGTTGGAATGACTTCCAACAACTTCATATAGCGCGGCGGATTAAAGAAATGGGTTCCCAGAAAATGGCGACGAAACTCCTCTGAACAGTCTTCACTGATATCACCTATGGGCAAGCCCGAAGTATTGGTAGTAACAATCGTATTGCCGTTACGTACTTCCTGGATATCATCCATCATCTGCTTTTTGATATCCATTTTTTCAATAACGGCCTCACAAACCCAATCAACTTGCGCTATTATATCCAAATCATCGGTGAAGTTTCCAGGATTAATCTTTCGGGCATCTGCTGGATCGCCCAATGGCGATGGATTTATTTCTCCTAATCCACTGACGGCTTCCACAGCCCGCCTGTTGGGATTATCAGCATCCTCATCTTTCAGATCGAGCAGCCAAACTTCAAGTCCAGCATTTACGCAGTGTGCTGCAATCTGGCTTCCCATGGTACCGGAACCTAAAACCGCTACTTTATGAATTGAATACTTTTGTTGAGCCATAAAGATTTATGTTTTGAATATTAGTTCTTTATTTTCTGCGGTAGCCTAAGCTAATCCGCTGTATTTTCTTCTTCGTCCTCGTACATTTCATCAATCTCTTCTTCATAATGTTCCTTCACTATCGGCCTTTTTACCTTCAGCGTGGGCGTCAGCTCTCCAGATTCAATCGTGAATGGTTCAGCCAGCAATATAAACTTCTTTACCGTCTCCCATGGCGAAAGTTGACTGTTCACGCTATCAACTTCCTGTTGAATAAGCTGCCGTACGCTGGGATCCTCACTGCGATCATCGCCAATGGACTTACCACTTTTCTCAAGCTTGTTGACAACATGTTCATAGTCAGGTACAATAACAGCTGAACAGAATTTCCGTTTATACCCCAGCACCACGGCCTGATCGATATAACTGCTGCCCGTCAGTAGATTTTCAATAGTTTTGGGAGCCACATATTTGCCGGTAGAAAGCTTAAATACGGATTTTTTCCGATCTGTAATAAACAAATTTCCATTCTCAAGCTTACCAACATCTCCGGTCTTAAACCACCCGTCATCAGTAAATACTTCATTAGTCTTTTCCTCATCATTATAGTAGCCCAACATAATATTAGGACCTTTGGTCAGAATCTCTCCGTCATCGGCCACTTTGACTTCTACATTCGACAGGGGCGGGCCTGAACTGCCCACGCGCATATATTTAGTATTAAGGGCATCTTGAACCGACAGCACCGGCGAGGTTTCGGTGAGCCCATATCCCTGGATACAAATCAGCCCAATAGCATTCATGAAGCGGAAGAGCTTTTCCGACAATGCTGCCCCTCCACTTACTACCCCCAACAGGTGGCTGCCAAACCTCTCTCTTATCTGCGAATAAACCAATATATCAGCAATAGTATGCTTCAATGCGCCCCAACCAGTGGGGGGATGCTCGGGATCATAATCCTCAGCAAGTCCTAAAGCCCAATAATATAGCTTCTTTTTAAGGCCAGTCATCTCTTGCCCCTTCATTTTAACGCCAGTGTGAACCTTTTCCAGCAGACGCGGTATGGTAGCAAAATAAAACGGCTGGACATAGGCCAGGTCATCCAAAATCTCATCTACATCTTCGATATAATAGACAGGATAACCCATACTGATATACAGATAAGTCACTAAGCGTTCAAAGACATGTGACAGAGGCAGATAAGAAAACATACACTGTCCCTCTTCCACCGTATCTTCAAAAGGAACGCGCTCGCGAGAGGCCAGTAAATTTGAGGCAATATTCCAGTGGCTAAGCATTACACCTTTGGGATCGCCCGTCGTGCCCGAGGTATAGATAAGCGTAGCCAAATCATGAGCTTCTACCTTTGCTCGCAGATTCTCAAAAAGCTCCGGCTCATCATCATTCTTTTTCTTTCCCCTGCCCAATACTTCCTCAAAATCAAGCATATCCCCTTCGGTCGTTCCATAGATTGTAATAATCCTTTCAATATCCGGAATTTCCATAACTAAAGACTTGCTTTGTTCAAAAAGCTCATCATTAGAAATAATATGCGTTTCCACGCCGGCGTCTTCAAGGATAAACTTGATTTGTTCGCTCGGTTGCGTGGTATAAATAGGAACCGTTACCGCGCCTAAGGAGAGCACCGCCTGGTCACAGATAAGCCATTCCGTGCTATTTTCGGAATGCAAGCTCACGCGGTCCCCCGATCGTATTCCAAGCTCATATAACCCCATTGCAAAATGGCGCACCTTTGATCGAAATTCCTTTTTACCCGTTTCAAGCCATTCACCTCTCCTTTTAGTCGAAAAAAGCACTTCTTTATCATGCTTCTTTAACCCTTTGTCAATCTCTGATATTATTGTTGTCGGTTCATAACTCATAGTTTTCCCCTTTTAAATAAGGTTAATTTCCTTTCAATAATAATAGCCCGGTGAGTATTCAAAATTATTTATTACATTTTAGCTGTATCCTCCCTGTAGTCATATTACTAATTAAATTTTAATACATTATTTATGTATATCCAACCTGAATTAAAAGAACGTGTAAACCTTTTTTTAAAATCCCAGCAGCCTCATATGGGTAATCATCTGGATATTAATTTTACTTCATTTGAACGCGATAAAGTTAAGGCTACCATGCCTGTTGACAGTAGAACCATCCAACCTTTTGGAGTGCTTCACGGAGGTGCTTCAGTTGTCCTGGCAGAAACACTGGCATCCGTAGGCGGCTGGTTAAACCTGGAAGGCACTGACCAAACAGCCGTTGGAGTTGAAATAAATGCCAACCATCTTCGATCTGTAAAAAAGGGCCAACAGGTGGAAGGCACAGCTCACCCCATTCGGCGAGGACGAAAGATCCACGTTTGGGAGACAACCATTTATACTTCGGATCATAAAAAAGTATGCGTATCCAGATGTACATTAGCTATTATAAATTCCAGATAACCGTGTTATTTTACTATTTATCATGTGTTTACAATTTCATCCAACACAAAGATTCCTCATCAGTTTGCGTTTGGTAACCGGGAAAATAGTTTCTTCAAACGGAAAGGATAACCGGGTGTTAAAAGCGTATGTGGCCGGATTAGGTAATTTCCTGTTTTTACTGATCAAGTCCAGTTTAATTGCATTTGGTGAATGATGAACCCCACCCTCGTGTACGGCTTCCAGAAAAGCTGTCTTCAGGCTTCGGTAAGTATCCTCAGAACTTTTAAATACCGATACTTCATACTGAAAAACGAGCAGCTTACCGGTTTCATTATCCGGGACAAACAGATAGCCTTCATCTGTATAGTCCGGTACAATCCCTACCTCTTCCAGCTCCAGCTCTTCGTCAACAAACTCAAAGATGGCGCGGCCTTCCTCTATTTTATCCACAATATAGGGAAGAGCCCAGGCAATGAGATTTTCAACCTGCTTCAAATCCGCTCCAGGCACAAAAACTACTTCATGCTCAATCGTTTCATTGACAAAGTCAATCTTTTTGATTCGTTTTGGAAACTCATCTCTCAAATCTCGCAGTCGCTTTAATATATCGCGCAGTGTAGATTCCAGCTTAATTAGTAAGCTGAGATGCGGGTAAATCCGATTCTGCTTAAACTCCCTGGATATATCTTTTAGTCCTGCTAATACCTGATATTGTGAGGATTCAAAATCGGCATTCGTTTTTGTAAACAGATCAAGTGTGAGCGCATTACTGTCCATAATAACCTCTCTGCCTTTAATTATTAGCAATGGATCTATTTATATCTTAGCCATTTAAGTATACTTGCGCAAACCCATTCTTGCCCTTGCTGTATACCTCAAGTCCTTAAATATGAGTACCATTGGCTTCTACACTATTTATTTTCAGAAGGTTGAGCCACATGCCTACCTAAATTCTATGATCAGTAAAGAACTGGCCTGCTATAATCTCTATCCATTCCCGGCCGACCCGCAATATGAAGCGACCTGCAGTTTAATCCCAAGCAACCCCAATGATTAGATTATCGGTATACGCATTAGCGTTTCTCTAAGCTCCATTTTGGACTTCATCTGAAATAAAGTAGAACGATCGCCCCTGCTCACCATTAATATAAAATCCTCTTTTACCGGTCCGGTACCAACCATTCTGAAATGTATGCACATTCCTACGGTGCGCATGATAATAGCCCCGCATTATATTACGTCCTCGCACCACAATCTCCCCTTGCTCATTCTCCCCCAGAGGCTGCCCATTTCCATTGTGAACAGACATCTCATTTGGTGAAACGGCGCCCCCAATACTCGATTGCTCATACCCCGTAAGCCACTTTTGTCGTTCAGACTTAGTCAGATCGGCTGGCAAAAGGCAGACATATCCAGTTGTCTCCCACGAGCTGTAGCCACAGATAACAGCAATTCCAAACTGTTCTTCAAAATCCTTAATCATTGCTGGCGACAGTGTTTCCCCATTACAAATAAGTTGCTGCAACGAGCTAAGTTCGGGATATTTCTCCTCTTCGTATTCACTATCCATATACTCAAGCAGTTCAGGGGTTGTGCTTACAATATGAGTTCCTTCCTTTCGGATATCGGCTGCAAAGGTATGCAGGTCGTTATGCTCAGTTAATAGTGCTGTTCCTCCACTATAAAATGGAACGACCAAACTCCCCATAATACCGTCAATATGATGGAAAGCATGCGTACAGGCCAAAGTGGTATCAGCACCTATTGGGATACTTTTAGAAAACGCCTGCGCACTTTCAAGCAGATTCCGATGTGTCAACAAAACTCCCTTACTACTGCCTGACTGATCCTCGTTAAAAGCAAGCATGGCAAATGCTTCCGGGTGCTTCTTGTCATCAACCCAAACCTCTCCTTCCGAACGGATGAAGTGCTTTATTTCTCCATCGCATACAATCCATTCGATGTGCTTAAACTGATCGTTGTGTTTGGTTATATTACGAAATCGCTTTCTATATTCAATATGAATAAAAGCAAGTTCTACTTTAGCTTTATCCAGCATTCCGGCAATACGTTCATCTCTGGCCTCAAGATTTATAGGAACAACAACCAGCCCCAGCAGCCAACAGGCATAATACTGCACCAGCGTGTGCCAATGATTATGTGAAATAGTAGCTACGCTGTCGCCGCGACTGAGCCCGCGGTTTTGCAAAAAGCGAGCACATCCAAATACGTACTCACAAAATTCTGCATAGGTTATTGATATGTGCTCTTCTTTTCCATTGTAGAATGTTAAAATATTTTTATCCTCAGCAGAACGAGCTTCCAATAACGACCTCATATCGCAGAACTTCAATGGTGGGCCATCATTTTTGGATGTACGCGCTTGTTCTATATTATGCTGAAGCTCATTCAAATTCATAGAAAAGAGACTTAGTTAGAGTTGTATTAATTTTACCTTTTGAAGAGCAGAAAGGCAAGTAAATTAGTCATCTAACTGGTACTGTTATAATTTGTAATCACCGTACTGCTTAATCGGTTTTAAGCCCATTCTGTTTAACAGCATGCCGGATAGCCAGCTTCTCTCAGCATAAGGGGGAATAGATTCCCGTGAAACAGTTCCGCTTTTCGGGTAAATCGCATCTCCCGTACCAAAGACAAATATATTTTTGGGGATTCTAAATAATACTTAGCTTTGCTATGATCAATAAAACTAAATGATAAAGCTCCTATCATGCTTCTTTCTGTACGAACCGCTCCGTTATATATACTGTTGCTCACTCTCCCCTATATGGCCGCTGCCCAAACGGCCCAACATGATGATCACATCAACAATATCCTTACAGAAACAAGCATCCAGGAACAAATTGAGGAAATAACCTCCGAGGTGAAGGAGGAAATAAAGGCTAATCCATTTAATATGCCGAAACAACAAATGGACCGGACACTCAGCAGATTTGAGCAAGCATATAATGCGGACCAGCTGATGAAACAAGTTCAGCAAACTTTTAACGAAGAGTTTGAGCAATCCCCTGCCGAAGCAACCCTGCAGTGGCTCAACGAAGATAAAACACAAATAATACTAAACGAAAAGAACCGTTTTTATAGTTTGCAGGGTAAGCGAGAGCGCATTGTTCGCCGTTACGAGCTGGAGCAAGATTCCCTTTCCTCTAAGCGTAAAAACATTATTCATAACCTGATTGAAGCTCAATCAGCCAAGGAGTCTGAACTGCAGTCTCGTACGATAATCTTTCGCTCCATCCTTTCCGCCTTTAACAAGATCAGTAACCGCGGCCTGCCAGATTCAAGCATCGACGAGATTGTCCAAAATTTTAAGAAACAAATAGAGCCACAAATGGAACAGGAGGTCTTTGAACGCCTATCCATTATGTATTATACGATTGACGATCAATCCTTGGCAAATTACCGCTCTTTCTATCAAAGCAAGCCCGGACAATGGCTCTCTGCAACCACCTCAAAGGCTATTCATCAGGCATTGCAATCGGCTGCAGACGAATTCAACCAGTCCTTAACAGATACGGAATAACCCTACACTATTTTCAATATTTAGTCTCATTTCTATGCGTAATAATTTATTCATACTGATACTCTTTTCTATCAGCTTCTATAGCTGTTCGACAACAGAGTCCGTCAGCCAACAACCTTCGCCCCAGCCGGAACCGGTTAACTTCGACTCTCTCCAGCATCCACCGGAAAATTGGCATCTTTTGGATGAAGACTGGACCCATTTCCGCGGAATCAGTGCAAAACGTGCCTATGAAACCATTCTGAAAGACAAAGAACCCCAGCGGGAGGTCATTGTAGCAGTTATTGACGGAGGCGTAGATATTCATCACGAAGATCTGAAGGATGTTATTTGGACAAATGAAGATGAGGTAGCCGGCAATGGAAAGGACGATGATAACAACGGATATACCGACGACCTACACGGATGGAATTTTATAGGCGGCGCTGAGGGCAAAAATGTAGACCATGACACTTTTGAGCTGGCCCGGATTTATAATAAACTTCATGCTCAATTTGCCCATACGGACAGTACGCAGCTGCCAAAATCAACGATGGATGAATTCCATCGCTATCAGGATATCCGTTCGGCCTACCGGTCAGAAATTGAAAAGCTTGTACGCCGATATAACAATATAGAATCTTTACAAAGCAGCAAAAAGCAGGCAGAACGCATTTTGCGCTCCCATTATGGAGACAGTACTTTTACTTATGATCAAATCCAGGAGCTGACTCCGGAAGGGCAGGAAATGGCGTTTGCCAAGAACGTAATGAGCTATGTGCTGGAACATGATATCGACTCCACACTCATCGCTGACCAAAAAGAAACAATTTATAACCACGCTAAATACGGCTACAATCCCAATTATAATCCACGTGATATTGTAGGAGACCACTATAAAGATCCAACAGAACGACATTACGGAAATCCCGACGTTGTGGGGCCCGATGCCAGCCATGGAACGCACGTTGCGGGCATTATTGCGGCCGATCGCACCAATGATATCGGTGCCAAAGGCGTTGCCACTCATACCCTCATCATGCCGATACGCGCCGTTCCCGATGGCGACGAACGCGATAAGGATGTAGCCAATGCAATCCGCTATGCCGTAGATAATGGCGCGGATATCATTAATATGAGCTTTGGAAAGAGCTACTCCCCTTTTAAAGATGCGGTAGATAAGGCCATCAAATATGCCGATAGACACGATGTATTAATGGTGCATGCGGCAGGCAATTCTTCGGAGAATTCCGATTCTAAAGCAAACTATCCCACCGATACTTACGGTGACTATTTTAAGGGGCAATCCAGTGCTGAATTGTGGCTATCGGTAGGTGCCAGCTCCTGGAAGCCCGACTCCAATTTCGTAGCCTCCTTCAGCAACTATGGCAAACAAACGGTAGACCTCTTCTCACCCGGCGTAGATATCTATTCGACCGTTCCGGACGATAAATACGAGCGCAATCAGGGTACCAGCATGGCTTCGCCGGTAGTCTCAGGTACGGCCGCACTCATTATGGCTTACTATCCTGATTTAACAACCGCCCAGGTGCGTAAAATTATATTGGAAAACGTTACTCCTTTTGGAAAACAACAGGTGGTTGTTCCCCATAAACAAGATGAGGAAATCCAGGAACAGCCGTTTTCTTCGCTTTCAGTTTCCAACGGAGTTGTAAATGTATACCAGGCTCTGAAAGCCGCTGAAAGGATGCGCACTAAATAATAACGCACACAATGCGACGGAAAGTAATACTGCTCATGAAAATTCCGTTGATTTCAGCGCAATTTATTCTGAGTGCAACAGAGGGGAAGGCAAAATATATGACGGCGCTGAAGAACCTGCGTCCTCAACCTGAACACCGATGGTGGACAGACTTTAATTCAGGATCTCGGTTTAGTAGCTTCTGCCCCATTTAGCTTCCGGAACGGATCCGACTGCCGACAGATCGAGGTCTGGAATGTTGGATAGAGTGCGGTTTTTCAAAGGACGCTACGGATATCTCAATGCGCTCTGTTAAATAACATATGCTATTTTGGAAAAAAGAATATACTTCTTAGCAATCTTGCCGCCTGAACCACTGGCTCAGAAGGTAAAGGAGGTTCAAAATGACATTGCCAATAACTATGGCAGCAAAGAGGCCTATAAAAGGCCGGCCCACTTTACTCTTATTGCTCCCTTTAAGATTCCGGAAAAACGGGAAGAAGGCATCATTCCCCCACTTAAGGCCTTTGCGGACCAGCAACGCCCGTTCACCATTCAGCTGAACAACTTCAATCATTTTGACAAACGGGTTATTTATATTGATGTCGAGGATCCGACAAAGATGCAACAGTTACAAAAGAAGCTCCGGAACCATATGATTCGGCAGATGGACTTTTCAGATCAGGATGTGCGTCCCAAGGAATTAACCCCTCATATGACCGTAGCTTTTCGGGACCTAAGTGCTGAAAATTTTCAGAAAGCCTGGAAAGCCTATCAACACCGAACTTTCAGCTCCTCTTTTACCGCCAATACCTTTCATCTGCTTAAGCACGATAACAAGCAGTGGCACCCTTTCTTTGAGTTTAATCTTGCTAAGGGAAAGCATTAAACCTCTTTGTAAACCCGATCAGAGTATACTTCTGTCATTTAGTTCCCTCACTCATGAGCTTAGTTTCTTGGCGGCCTACTCTAAAAAATACAGCGGGTCATTAACGGATCCCATCAACAATCAGCTTCACCACTACCACCTGCTATATAAACTGACTCATCAGCGTTACGGCGGCGGTCTCAGCACGCAGGCGATATTTTCCCAATGAAATTAAGTCCGCGCCGGCCTTTTCGGCTGTTTGGACTTCAGCCGGGCTAAAGCCGCCTTCTGGCCCCACCAGCAATAACTTCGGGTCGTTATTGTTTCGGTCAGCAATGCCAGAAGCTTTGCCTTCTACTTTTTCATGCGCCATCAGTGGACGAGCCCGGGGAAAACGACTCAGCACCTCCGCCAGGGAGTGTTCCATTGAAAGTTCGGGCAACCAGGGATGCATACTCTGCTTCATGGCCGCCAGGATAATTGATTCCAGCCGCCCAATCCGGACGTTTTTTTTGATACTTCGCTCCCCTCTGAATAAGACTATTTGACAAGCCCCCAGCTCAACCGCCTTTTCTACAGCAAACTCCAGGCGGTCTCGCTTTTTAATAATGCCCATAGCCAATATCAGCTCCGGCTTGGGTTTGGGTATCTGTTGCTGGTCGTTCACTCCGATTTGTATAGTATTATCTAACACCTGGCGGATGGTGCCTTCATAGGTCCCTCCTTTTCCATCTACAATGGTGATCTCATCGCCTTCGCAGGCCCGCATCACGGCGGAAGCATGTTTAGCCTCTTGTCCGCGGAGCTCTGCCAATCCATCTCGTATCTGTTCCGGAGGTGCGTAGTAAATATTCATTGTCGTGAAGCATTGATTTGTTGCGGCTCGTCCGGCCGCAAGACGGTCCGCCCGGTTTGCAATACCAGCGACACATACGGAATGCAAATTCCACAGCCATTGCTGCAGTAATCCCGGTTCCGAAGCTCTTCTACCGTTTCAATACCGTTGGATTCCGCCACTCTTTTGATTTCTTCAAAACTGCGGCTATGACAAATACATCTTGTTACTTTTCCAGAAGCCAATACTACGAATTTTGCTTAAAATGCTTTCCCAGTTTAAGATCCTGTCCCTGATAGTTGCTTTGGATATCGTCTCCATATGTTATTTCGGGAACGGCCGTATTGGGCTCAAACTTCATGCTGCAGAACGTCTGCCCGTCTTCAATAAGAAATGGAACATCGTGAGAGCGCACTTCCAACACGGCACGAGCGCCCTGGTCTTTAATCCGTCCTCCAAAGCCACTGTCAAAAAAGCCGGCATAATGCGTGCGCAGCTCCCCTGATCCAGTATCATAGGCAACCATTTCAGCCGCCAGGTGTTCAGGTATACGGCATCGTTCTTTAGAGGCAAAAATATAGAAGGCCTCGGGCTCCAGAATTATATAATCGTCCTGCTGGGCGTAAATAGGTTCCCAGTAATCAGGGATGTTATAATGGTTGATTTTATTGAGATCAATAAAATCGCGGTGCTTCTTTGCTTTATAGCCTACTATCTGGCCTTCCTCTCCGTGAAGGTTGACGCTCATAAATAAGCCTTGATTTACTTTAAGATCATCAATAGCCAACGGCTCGCCACTTTCCTTAAATAACAATGGATTTGTGGTATGGGTGCGTAAAATATCCTGATCTGTGAGCGTCGTAAAGCCGTGGCGCAGCCGAAGCTGGTTTAGGCGTTGTCCTGTTTGTATGCGGATAGGAAATGATTTGGGATCCACTTCCAGATAAAGCTTGCCTTTGTAGCCGGAGCGTATTTCTTCAAATCGATGGGAGTAATCGGTAATCACGCGCGTAAAAACGTCCAGCCGGCCCGTCGTGCTCTTAGGGTTCGTCTTGGCCGAAATATGGTCTCCGGAAACCAACCGATAACTGGCATCCTCTTTAGATTTGCTAAACAGGGTCTGTTGGGGAGATATATGGGAAGGTAAATGCAACTGTTCCAGCAGCGGTATAATGTACACGCAGTTGGGTTCAAGGATAGCTCCGTCTTTCAGGGATATTTGATACTGATTCAACCGGCTCAATTTATCCTCTACGGTTTCGCCTTCCGGCAAAAAACTGCAGCGTACCCGATAGGCCTTTTCCCCCAGCCTCAAATCAATGGAGTTTGGCTGAATCTGATCCTCCTGGATGGGATAGCCTTCCACAGCGTCAATAATACCCGCATCCGCCATGAGCTGTAGTTTTTGGATGGGCAGAATACCACTTGTGCGCAAATAGATTTCCTTATTGTTACTGCTCATCAATCCACCCACTTATGAATGATGGCCGGCAATGAGTCCTCAATGCTACTAAATACCATTTCGTCATGTATAGAAATCAGTTGAATTGATCACCTACCATTTAGGTGAAATATAGGCATTCATACATCAGAATCCAGAATAAATATGGCCGCTCCCGTTTAGTAGTTTACATTTCAACTGTATCCAAATAAGTAATATACTTAGGTATATAGTGATCCTCTTTCGAGCAGACAAAACATTACTTTTTAACAACAGAACCGTCTTTTTTTGTTATGGATATCCTCTTTTGGAGCGGTGGGAAAGATGCCTATTTAGCTCTTCAATTTTATAAAAGGCAGTATCCTAACCGCAAGGTACATCTGTTTACTACTTTTGATGGAATTCGGGACTGGGTTCCGCATCAAAATATAGCCATATCGAATATCCGTAACCATGCACAAAAATTGGGACTGACGCTACACCTGCTTTCGCTGCCGCGTGAATGCCCGAATGAAGTGTATCTCCAAAGGATTGAAGAAACCTTCAATGGGCTTGAGTATAGACCGAAGCGACTGATCTTTGGGGATTTACGGGTAGAGGAAATCCGCCAGTGGCGCGAGGATGCTTTTGGCCAGCGCGGTTATTCCTGCTGTTTCCCTATTTGGCATAAGGATATCCATACCCTCCTTCCGGTGCTTCAGCTTTCTCCGGTAACCCTGGAAATTAGTGCCGTCTCGGAGGAATATCGCCACCTCATCAGTGTTGGAGAAAGATACGACCAGCAGTTCGTAAAACACCTCAATTATCTGGATGAAGATATAGATCTCATGGGAGAAAAAGGTGAGTTCCACACTAAACTAACTATTCATGAGCCTGAAAAACCTGCCGGCCAGCATAACCGGCCTGCCATCGGCTAATATATCCAAGCAGCGATACCTTTTAGTCACGGCATAATGGTATAGCCCTTTTGCTTTAATACCGGGAAGTCTATCAGAGCGGAAAGGCTTTGCTGAATGTATTTATTCAGATCGTGGCTTGGATCGATATTGCGCTCCGCAGCTGCCTGATTGCAGACATAAAATTCAGCTCCATGAGCAGTGAGTTTTTCCAGCAAATCTAAATTGGGATTGGCCTTTCCTGTCTTTTCACGGTAAATGCTATCTTTAAGAATTAAGGGCGTTGCCGCTCCGTGGATCACCCCCACAAGGCTAATATTACTATGCGGTACCCCTGCAGCTCCAAGTAGGTTTAAAAAGCGCGCCATCTTCCACAGCCCTTTATTCACTCCGTCCTTCTTATTGTCACTGGCAAGATCAAAAGCCACTTTATACTCCATATCCTTTTCCGGCTGTAAAGCAGTATCTTCATAATATTTTATCTTACCGTATCCATCAATTACTGGCGTCACCCATTTCTGCGCCATGACTGGAGTCGTTAACAAAGCGAACAATAAGAGACAGCTGGTTATTTGTACGTTTTTCATAAGCGTGGCATTATAGGTTTTATCACCCTAATGTAATCCTTTCTGCTCCTTAGATGCAACAACTTACAGCAATTTTTTAAAGAAATTTAAATTGGCTATTATCTTTTCTTCTGGCCGCCAAAATCAATCGGAACAAACTAAGGGAATGCTGATCCGGTAAAACCAAGGCCTTATAAATAATCCCAGACGTCATCCTGAACTTGTCCAACCAAGCTACTACTACGTTAAAGCTTTACAGAACATGATTGGCGTAGTTGGACTCGATTCAGGGTCTCCTCTTTAATCCCTTAACCCGGTATAAGTTCCGGGCATACCCCTCCCCAAAAAACCATCGGGATCCTGAATGACATTTACGGTAACAGGTTTTTCTATGGCCCAAACTATATGATTACGATATAACTCATAAATTTCTTTATTAATCGTAACGCATAAAAGCGATAAGTAAAAGATAAATATAGATCTATTTAATTATAGCCTATCCTTCTGCCTGCTTTGTCAGCCACTGCCGGAAAGAACGAGTGCTATAGTCCGCAATACCCTCCCTTTTAAAAATCACTTGTCCTTCCTTCGATATTACATAAGTGCTGGGAATATAAGGACTCCGGAAAACCTCCGGCATACCACTCACAGGAAAATAGTAAGGCATCGGAAAATCTTTATCTTCCATAAACTCAACGGCATTACCCTTTTCCTCATCCAGTGAAATTAATAAAAACTTAATATTTTCATTGTCTGATGTATTCTCATACAGCGTTTCGATAGTAGGCATTTCGGCTACACAAGGCGGGCACCAGGATGCCCAAACATTCACGAACAGGACCTTCCCTTTATACTTTTCTAAATGGAGTTGTTCCCCTCTGGACGACTCTAATGGCAAGTTAAAGGCTGCTTGCGTTAGCATAGGGCCATCAACTGTTTCTACGGTTGGGGTGTCAGCATTAAAAAGTCCGGTCCAAAGCAACGCTCGCTGCAAAGTTCCTATTACTTCTGTATGTAGCCCAGTTAAGTACAGAACGCCAACCACAGCCGCAATCCCGCCCCATTCCAGGAGCGTACGTTTTAAACTGCTTTTCTTTGGATCCTTTTTCTTTTTGTTCATAGTAAACTTATTTCTTTCATTAAATTATTTAGATCTATATCAATCGTTTAAAGTGACATACCCAGAATACAGGCGGTAGGACAAGCGTATAATAAGGGCATATAGTAACGGAATTATAGGATTAGGTAACTGCTGGGGGATGAACGTCCAGCCGGCAAGTACAAAAATATTTAATAGTAATACCACCCAAAAATATAGCCGGTACCACTTATTACGGCTCATCGTCTTCACTCCAACAGCAATGAATAGATGCGTTGGCAAAGCCCACAACAGGTTCCAATTTTGGTTAAGGGACTTATGAAGAGATACAAAGGAACCAATGGCTATAATTATACCTAACAAGCCTATGATGCCAAATATAGCCCGATCCAGCCACCACAGTTCCCAGCCTTTATATACCGAAATACTTGTCAGTGCCACAATTATAAGAAAAGCGACCCAAAATACCATTAGTGGCCGGAAGATCGCCTCTTTTTCTTTTGTTACTGCTGTTGCAATGGTTTTTTCAGATTTTATTAACAGCTCACCAGATGGCTGTGTGGCTCCTGTAAGCGCCAGATGCAGATCGCTGGGTAAAGCATTTTGCTCCCGGGGGCGATCCGGCCTCTGATCCGCAGGGGCCGCCAACATCAGATTAACCCCCAATTTCATCCAGGGGCGCCCGCTTAAATAGGCATTTGTTTTTTGCCGGTATGTGGCACCCGTCAAAGAAGTAGCCGTTATTTGATTATCCGGCAGCCATATATTCTCCCTTGCTAAAAGGTCAACCACCTCCGTCACACAGTTTTGACTAAAAAAGTGATACTGGTAAGCCCGATTCTTCACTTCCATGTTGCGCTCCAGTGCATTAGCAAGCTTATGGACTTCAGCTGGTGATAAATCAAGTGTTTGGCTGACGATCGACCTTCCCAGCGCTTTGTTTGCCTTCACAAACTGCGAATATGGAATTACAGATAAGTAATAATCCAAGCTGACATACAAAAACTTCCAGTAAAACCCCGAAACTTCCGGATTAAAAGTGCCGTAATTATAAACGCGATCAATATGTGCAGCTGAATCCTGTACACGAATAGCGGTATGTCCAAATACACTAAATGCCGGCTCTGCAGGACCAACGGTAAGAATGCCTATATTCGCATCTTTAGTCAGCCTATCCGACAGGTCTTGCCCCTGTCCTGCTTCTACCCCAAAGCCCATTAGAAGTATTAAAAGAAAAATCTTCATTACTTCTGATGAGGTTTTTGAGCTTTCATATTATTTCTCAACAACTGAGTGTATCGCATTTTTTGGATAATATTAGGTATATACAGGCGGAAAACTAATCCTTATTACTATTGTAATATAGCCGCATCTTTAGGGGCTTACCTGATCAACCTTTTTCAGAAATTTATCGGCGTTAACAAAGCCAACTACTCGGGTTCCTTCAACCTCCTCGCCTTCCGCATCAAGGAATAAAATAGTCGGTACGCCAGCAATATTGTATTCCTCACGCAGCTTTTCTGCCTGCTCCGAGTCAAAATGCGTAAGGTCTACTTTCATTCTGATAAACGATTCGGTTTTTTCCACCACGCGGCTATCTGTAAAGGTCTTTCGGTCAAGCTCTATACAAGGAATACACCAATCGGCATAAAAATCGAGCATTATTGGTTTTTGGGTCTCTGTTAAGCGCGCTTCATGATATTCATTCCACTGCACACCTTCGACCTGCAGATTTTGAAACAGCAGAAATCCGGCTACCAATGCTCCGGCCCCCACAGCGTATTTTAGCCAGCGGAAGCTTAGCTTATCATTTCCTGAACTTTCAATAAAGCCCAGATAAATGCCGCCAATTGCAAGAGTTGCAAGAACCATATACATAGAATATTCAGGATTGAAGGCCAGTGCTACATAAAAGAGCGCAACCCCTACCAGGACCACTCCAAAGACTTTCTTAACCCAAATCATCCAAACGCCAGACTGAGGCATTTTCGTTAACAGTCCACTAAATGTACCTAAAATTAAGTATGGCAGCCCCAGCCCCAATGCCATCACAAAAAAAGCGAGAAATCCAAATACCGGATTCCCCTGTGCTCCTACAAATGCCAGTAAGGCAATGATTGGAGGACCTATACAGGGTGCTGCAAATACTCCTACCAGCAAACCTGACATAAAATGTCCAATAAAGCCAGATGCCTGCTGTGTTTTACCCAGCTTCTGCATCATCCAAGCCGGCGGCTGTAGCTCATAGAGTCCAAACATGCTGAGTGAAAGCAGGAAAATTAAAATACCAATGCCGGCCAATACCCATGGGCTCTGCATCCAGCTGCCAAAAAGCTCGCCGGTATATGCGGCCATCACGCCCAGTAGACTATACATGAATACAATACCAAGAACATAGACCAGGGCCTTGTTGAAGGCAGATACCGTCGTCACACCGCTCTTTTTTTCATTGCCTCCAAAGAGCGAAACCGTCACGGACATCATCGGATAAACACAAGGAGTCAGATTTAAAGCCAAACCAATTAAAAAGATACTAAGAAATGCCCAAATAGCTCCCTTTTCGTTAAACATCGAGGCAATCTGGTTACCACTGTCTGAAACGCTTGTAATGGTACGTTCATGGAGCTGTTTAAACAACTCTTCATGGTTAGAGGTTATCGTCTTCTGTCCCACCGTAATGGGTAAGCTAACATCCACTGTGGATGGCGGCAGACACACTTTGTCACTACAGGCTTGTATCGTCAGCTTGCCATCCACCGAATAATTGCCGGATTCTATCTTGTTAGAACTCTTTAGTTTAACCAGGATTTTAGATTCTCCCTCATACACTTTCAACTCATCATCAGCAAAAGTGAACTCCCTTTTCAATGCCTGCGGATACTGTATATCCGAAACCATCGCTATATCACTGGCCTCTAAATTCAGTTCTACCCCTATAAGATAATCTAAGGTGGGATTATGTGCATTCAGATGCCAGCCATCTTTTATGTCCATAACAAATGCAAATTCTGCTTCAGCACCAGCTCTTAAAGTATCCTGCCGAGCAACCGAGCGAACCTTTACCTTATCAAGCGTGGATCCCATGCCCGATCCAGATAGCTGCTGCTGAGCAGGAGTCGGTGTTGCTGAGGCAAATATCATCAGCAATAAAAGTAAAAAAGTGCGGATCATCTTTACGTATTTCATTCTTGTATCTTTTAATAAATAGTTATTCTTATTGCCTTAGCGCTTTACCAGCTTTTCTAAAACCGGTTGCAATATACTCTGATCTATCATTCCCGGCGCCACATACTCTACCTTTCCTTTTTTATTAATAATAAAAGTGGTGGGTATGCCGCGGAAAGGCCCATATTTTTGATTGATCGTTCCATCATCTACAACAAGTGGATAATTGATCTCATATTTTTCGGCAAAGGGACGTACCACCTCCCAACCTTCCCGATCTACTGAGACGCCTACAAAAAGGACGCCTTCATCGCGCATTTCTCTCTGAATATCAATAAAATCCGGAATTTCTTTACGGCACGGCGGACACCAGGTCGCCCATACATTCAGGACGATTACCTTCCCTTCATGCTCAGAAAGTGTAAAAGAGTTACCTTCCATATCCTTAAGAGTAAAATCCGGTGCTTCTTGTAGTTCCTTCTCATCATTCTGGGTGTTGGTTGCCGTGTTGTTCTCCGAGTTATTACTTTCCGGTTTAGACTGCGAGTTTGAATTAGAGCATGCGGCAAACAAAACCATTATGCTCAGGGCCATTATAACGAAAAATTTTTATTTAACAGTATCGAATAACATAATTTACGATTGGTTTATATTTTATACTGTAAATAGATTTAGTGTTATCTAGAAACAGCAGAATTCCGTGAACTTTTGTCTGACTCAGGAGTGGGCATCTCACGTCCATAATACTCTTCATAAGTAGGGATATTACATCGTCCCGCACCTCCCGAAAACTGAGCAGGTAATACGGAAGCACCAGACTGCGTAAAGCTTGAATGTTCGGCCTGGTCAGATAACAGATTATACATTGCAAGGCATACGATCATAATTACAACAGCTATCGGTATGAGTTCTTTGTGTCTCTTAAATATATTCATAGCAAACTTTTTAATAGTTAGAAGCTACACTCATCGCTTTAGTGATAAGACGATAAGCAACAAATATTGGCTGAGAATCAGGAAACACAGTTATAGCAGCTAAAAGGGGACCTTACGTTCCCGGATGTTACATAAAATGCGTTAGAAAACAGTGCCTGATATGGTATAACACTGATACTGTATTCCCAAAGTAAAGCTAAGCGTACTGAGGAGGATCCGGTTCTTGATAAATATAGCTTTGCGAAACGAGATAAGATATTGAAAGCCGTATTGAATACTTATCCGGCCCCGGCACCAGCAATAAAGGCTCCGCAGCGGGTAATAGATTCATCGAGATGTGACAGTTAAGATAGGCCGGCGATGAGTGGGTTTCAGCAGGCACTTCTTCTCCACTTTTAAAATAATCTTGCACCTGCTTTAAATGTGTAAGTTCGGTCAAGTTTAAGCAATTCGATGCCCATGACAATTGCTCCGAATCATCATCAACCGAGGGATATGATAATCCCTTGACTACATTACCGGCTATCAAATATGCGGTAAAGATAAAAAGGAAAAAGGCGGCGCTATGTTTGGCGTATTTAATCAAATTAAATCCAATTGTATTCCGATAACCAATATAGATAAAATATAGCTGATCAACAAAACATAGCTGATCAATGAATGCAATATTTATCAAGAATAACAACAGGGCTTTTCGATCATAAAGCTATATAATTTCGAAAACGCCAATCTTTATAACCTTTACTCAAAGATTCAAGGAAAAGTGGTTCAGAATGCTGCCACATAAAGTTGCTTATCAAACAGTTTCAATTTGAGCATCTTTTACCTCCCAGTGAACCTATCTCAAGTACTAAACCTACAGAAAAAAGAAGCTAAAGGACTTAAAACTCAAAAAAGACATATAAAACTTTAAGAAGACTCTAATGTATCCGGCTCGACACTTGTAAATTTTTCCGGGGCCCTATCCTGATTTATATTCCTTGATTTTGAGTCGTCATCTACCTGGGTATAAACAAGAACTGCAGCAATAGCAGCGAAAAGGGCACCCGCGCCAAAGGGTACGAAGTATCCGAACTGTACCAAGAAGCCACTTACAAACTGCCCGAATGATATCCCCAGTGCGAATGAGACCGTCAGTATGGAAAGTTGGGAACCAGATTTTCCTTCTTCGGTCATATCGCTGGCCAGCGCTAATGCCGGAGCAAAAACCATTGCAGCTGAAAGTCCCTGAACCAAACGAATGGCAATCATTTGTCCGGGAGTAGCAACAAGCCCCTGGATGATCGTTGCCGGCACTAATCCAATTAAGCCCAATACAATGAATCTTCGGTGCCCATAAGTGTCGGAAAAGCCCCCTATAAATGGCTGGATTAAGGCCTGAGTTCCAATAAAGGCAGCAAATTCAACGCCAAAAAGGAATGATCCTTGTCCTAAATGCTCATTGACAATGGTTTCAATGGGTGAAAACAGCGCAATACAGGAAGCCATAAATAACGATGCCAGGCCCAGAGTAAAAATAGGATCCAGCCATTGTCCCGGCCTTTCTGCAAAGACGCGAATCCCCGACTCCTCCCGGTTCGCTGGCTCAATATTTTCAGGATCTTGAACTAAAATGCCAACCATTGTTGCACTGATTATTCCGGCAATACCGGCTCCGTAAAAAGAAAGTTCAAAGCCGGTAACCTCAAAACCTCCAAAGAGCGCATAAGGCCCCCCGGAAATTAAAGCACCGGCCAGCAGCGGTCCGGCTCCAAATCCAACCTGACGAAAAGAATTATAGACGCCCATATTCTGCCCGAGCGCATCTTTGGGGCTTAACTCACTGACCAAAGCAATACTCCCGACTATGGTTAAAGCAGCAGAAGCCGCCTGCATAATGCGAATTACCAAAATACCTAAATAATTATCGGCCAGCAGATAAGATACATTGAAGCCTGCAATGAGTAATAACCCGCTGAAGATGAATATCTTTCTCTTCCCTAATCGATCGGACAATCGCCCGGCCAGTGGCTGTACTATAAAGTTTGTTAGCCCAAAAGCACTCAAAATAATGCCCGTTATGGCTGCATCCGATAACCCGAAAGTAGCTCCTCCAATTTGAGGATCAGCAATATATAAAGGCATCACGACGATCAGAAAAGAGTTGGCCACGGCGTCGGCTAGCTGGGCCATTGCGAGGGCAACGATTCGTGAATCTACCTTGCTAAAATTCATTCAAAACGCACTGAAAATTTGTTATAAACCATATAAAATAAATTTATTTCAGTCTAAAAGCAATGAAAATTATTTATCAGAATGTAAATAATGGCTGTTTTGAACCCTCCCCATTGGGTTAACCTATACATAATTTAAAGCCAAATAACAGGATGTTTACCACTGTTTAATTATTGATTTTGCATTATAACCAGTAGCTCTTTCTTAAATATTCACTTCCCGATAAACAGTATGATAAGACTCTATATCTACACTATCGTATAGTTGAACAAGGAGAATAGTTAGAATGACACTTTCCTCTCATCTTGCCGTTATAAGGACTCTTGAAAATTTAACATAAACAGTAACAATGCAGAAGCGGGCAGTGATCTAATATTAGTCTCTTATGCACTCTCATAGAGCCGGATGCGGCAGAAAATGTGCTTAGCCTTAAAGTTCTCTCTCTTCTCAGTTTGTTCCTGCAGACCTTATTTAAACCGAACTATTTTGCATTCCGGCTCCCAAAGGGCAGCACTATTGGGTACTGTAATTTCATCATAGCCAACCTTTTTTAACGAACGCTTTGTTACTTCATCCTACTTATACTTGATTACTCCGAAGAAGCCTTAACTTCCGTCAAGAGACCGTCATAACCGGCTTCTTGCATTCTTTTTTGCACCTTATTCTGCATCTCCGGTGAGTCACAAACAGCAATGATAGCGCCACCGCCGCCACCGCCAGTGAGCTTTGCGCCCAGTGCGCCTGCTTCCCGAGCCACTCCAATCAGCTCCTCAACTTCCGGACTTGAAACGCTCAGCGTGTTGAGATAACCATGATTTAAATTCATGATAAGCCCCAGCTTTTCCAGATCTCCCTCTTCCACGGCTTCCCTTGCCTGTATTGAAAGCTGATCCATTCGGTCCAGGATTTTGCCATACCACTCAGGCCGGCGATTATAAGCTTCCCTCACCCGATGCACCATTTTTGAAGTCATACTTTCAATACCGCTGATACCAATAACCAATGGGATAGTTCGTTCTAAATGTAATTCCTCAAACTCAGGCGGATCATCTTTGCGATACGAAATCAATTCCCCATAAGTAGCAACCGTATTGTCAATGCCGGAAGCCGTTCCGTGGATGATTGTTTCTGACTTAAATGAGAGCTCACGTATATCCTCTTCTGAAAGCTGGAGCTTATAGTGATCATTCAGCGCCCGAATGACTGCTACAGCCAAAGCTGCCGAACCCCCCATTCCCATAGCTTTAGGATATTCCGGCGTCACTTTTATTGTCATCGCTCGATCTTGCAGGTTCAATTCCGTCAAAATCATCTCCAGCGAGCGATACACGGAGTAGCGGTGGTCTTCTCCGAAATGCAGTATATGTTCTACCCCCCACTGTGGAATAATCAGACATACTTCTTTATCGCGCTCCCATACTTTGGCCCTCATTTTAAGAGTCATTGGTGCTGCCACGGCATGTTTACCAAAAACAACAGAATGCTCGCCGGTAAGAATAATTTTACCATGGCCATATGATTCTGAACCGTTCGCCTCCCGCTTTGCTGCTTTAGTCGTTGTTTGTTCTTCCTGGCGGAGCTCCTCAATAATCTCCTTTGCTTTCCAAACCTTCACCTCTCCGCTTTCAAGGAGCCGCTCCAGCACTTTATCGAAGAGCTTTTCCGGTGTTCCTGCGGTGCTGGCAACACTGCGGGCATGAAGGGTCATATGTCCCTTCTGTATTCCCTCAGTACCCAGCGAGCGTAATGCAGAAAGATTTTGGGCCAGGCCTACCGCCCCCATCACCTCTGCCAGTACTGTAGCTTTCTCCGCTCCCAGGATGCGATGAGCAAGCCCCACGGTCTTGTTGGATTTTAGTGACCCTCCAACGGTTCCAACTTTTAGCGGAATATCAATCGTTCCTACCAGGTCTCCGGCTTCATTCTTATACCAGTTAGTCAATGGCGAATAGCGTTCGCCCTGAGCAGCAAATGAATGGGCGGCAGCCTCAATTGCCCGCCAATCGTTGCCCGTTGCAACAGCTACCGCATCAACACCGTTCATGACGCCCTTATTATGGGTCGAAGCCCGATATGGATCAACCGCGGCAAATTCTGCAGCCCGAATAATGCCGTCGCGCACATCCTCGCCGGAAACGTCATTGAAATCCAGATTGTCAACCGGAATTTCGCAACGTGCCCGTACCATAGCACGGTCAGTCAGGTTGGATAAAATACGCAAAACCACCTTTCGTTCCGTCATTTTTTCGATGAGCGGAGCTACTCCTTCGCACATGCTGTTTACCAAATTAGCCCCCATTGCATCACGGGTATCAACCAACAGGTGAATGACTACCATATGGCCCGGCCGGCGGACTTGCCGGTGAATATATATCTCTAAATCCTGTGCTCCTCCGCCTCGTTTTACCATATTTGGATGGAGGCTGTTAGCCAGGTTCAAAATCTCTTCCTTTTGTCTAATCAGTATCTGCTTAACATTGTCCGGATGTCGGACATCAACCAGCTGAATTTGCCCAATTAGAACGGGATCATCAGATTCGGCGGTAAATCCTCCGGATTTAAGGACTACTTTGGCAGCTGAGCTAACTGCAGCCAAAATAGAGGGTTCCTCAACGACCATCGGCACGATATAGGGCTGGTCATTAATTTTGAAATTAAGTCCCAGGCCCATCGGGAGTCCGAAAACCCCTACTACATTTTCAATCATCTTATCTGCACCGGTCACCGATAATTGGTGCTGCTGACGATTAAGGGCTATATAATCTTTATGAGAGATAAGATCCTGCTCAAAGAGAAGCTGAAGGCGTTCTTCAACCTCTCGTTTATAAAACTTGGGGATTCTGGAGGGGTAATCCATAGTATATTTTTTAAAATATTTAGCTGAGTCCTAAGCCGGCTTACCCGCTTGCAAAGGAAGGTCTAATATATCAAACTGGCTCTTTTCGATCGACTGCTTAATCTTAAAGCTGGTTTCCTGGTCACGGCAAAAGGCAATGCCAATATCACCACCTCCTGCACCCGAAGGTTTATAGCTACCACCAGCCTTATCAACCAAATCGCCAATATCCTGATGTACTTCTGATATAATGTCTGCACCACTGGCTTCTCCCAGCTCCTTTTCCTGTAGTCGGTAATCTAATATAATATCAAGGAAAGCTTCGGTATCCCCTATCTTAAAAGCCTCACATCCTTCCTCTGACAACGTGCGCATTGTTTTCATAACAGAGCGGTAGCGTTTGGGCCGAGCCTTTTTAAAAGCCTTAACCTCTTGAACCATATTTTGGGTAGAAGCCGAATGCCCTGCCCATATCGACAGCATCTGCAGATCCTTCGGCCAGTCAACTGATTCAATAAGTCCACTCTCTTCAGTATTTAATTTCATTTGATACTTAAAAACTCCGCCTGTGGCACTGGCAGCAATATCCATTCCGCTCCCCAGTCCTCCCTGTGCCTTTCGGTGAATTTCAAAAGCTTGCCGGTATAGCTCATTATCCGTTAAGCGACAACCAATAAACTTCGTAAGTGCATCCAGTAAAGCAACTGTAATAGCAGCACTGGCCCCCAACCCCAGCTTTTGTTGAGAGGGCTGGTGGAAAAAGCGATTCGTATTAATAAAAACGGAGGCCCCCTTCCCACTGTAATCATACTGCTGCACTACATATTTTAGGGTATGCAGTACAAAACGAAGGCGTTTCCGCCCCTTTTCACTTAGCTTTCCTTTAACCCGAAACCGCCCCTCTTCTGTAAGCTTGCACTCTACATCGGGTACTTCATTCCTGGACGTTTTGATGCTAAACCAAGCGTCCTCCTCCTTCTGATCGACACTTACCGTACAATCGCGGCGAACGGCAGATACCAGACAGGGGGCTTGTTCAAGGACGGCATATTCCCCTAATAAGATTAATTTTCCCGGTGCTGATGACCGTATATCGTTTTCGTGCATTATGCTTTTTCCTTTTCCCTTGAAATTATTTCGGCTGCAGGACCCGGTTTGCAAATCCACAGCTTTTTTATACTATTAATAGTTGAAAGTGCTTGTTTAATATTGTCAATCCAAGCAGGAAGACACAAAATTTTTACCTGTGGACCTGCATCCATCGTGATATAGGCAGGAATCCCTTGTGAACGCAATTCGCGGACTTTTTGAACAACCATAACAGTGGTCGGGTTCCAATACAGCAGCGACGGCTGTGCTGCCATCATCAAGCCGTGCATCTTAAAACAGCTGCGCTCGGTCAGTTCCCCTAGTTTTTCAAAATTCTTTTGCACTATCGCCTGTCGCATAGCTTCCAGATCTGCCGGTTGCTCATCGATCCATTTTGAATAAAATGGAGAGGTCTCCGCCGTGTGAATCATTCCCTGCGTCGAGCCTACTTCTTTTCCATCTTCAGCGGTAAGTACAACAACCAAGCGCAGGTCCCAATAGTCTTCATCTGCCAACGTCTCGGCGTAATCACCTTTTCCATCAGGGGTTGCCCCACGTTTCATTTCAACAAGCCCACCATAGACAGATCGCGCCGCGGATCCTGACCCCTGCCGGGCTACTCGCGATAGATCTTTTTTCTTAAGATGTTGTCCTGCAGCACGGCTGGCAGCAAGAGTAAGCGCTGCGAATCCTGAAGCAGAAGAGGCAAGGCCGGCACCGGTAGGAAAATTGTTAGTGCTCACCACTTCTGCATAAGTCTCGCGTTCGGTGGGTCTGATTAAATCCAAAAAAGAAGATACCCGCTCTCGCGCAGGCCCCTTCACTTTCTTGCCATTCAGCTCAAAATGATCTTGTTCTAATGTATCTTCAAAAGATACTTCCGTTTCAGTTTTCAGTGAGTCCACCGTCATTGATATAGAACCCACGGCCGGCAAGTTACGTGATAACGAACGTTTCCCCCAATATTTGATCAGGGCAATATTTGCATGTGCTACGGCCGTTGCCGACCGTTCAGGCCTTTCATTGCCTGAATTTTGTTTTTGATGCTTCATAAAAAGTTATAGGGCTATAATTTCTGCTGGAAGATAACGGATTTTTGTTGGAAACGTTAGTGTCTGTATTCATCTATTCTGAAGCTTTTAAAATCATCTTTTCTTGGCCGAATTTCCACTTCTAATTGGGCTTACCGGTTTCAATAGGGTTCCCGCCATTGCCGCTCCATTCATACCAGCCCCCATCGTAAACTGCAATATTAGGCCAGCCCATAAGATAGGCATTGATAAAGGCTTCGCTTCCTCGCCAGCCGGTACCACAATAAAACGCATTCTTTTTTTCTGGCACAACTCCTTCTTCTGCCCACTTTTGGGCCACTTCGTCAGCTTCGCGGATGGTGTGGTCGAAGTTTCGATAGTTTTCCATGTGATAGGCATCACTACCACAGTTACCAAATACTGCCCCCGGAATGCGCCCCTTTTCCTCGATATAGTGATACCCGCTGCGCTTACCAATAAATTCTTCCCAGCTACGTACGCTGACCAGCTCACCATCATCGGAATTAATGAGCTCCTTTGCTTCAGGCGTATCCACCATATACTCCGGATGGCCCGGTATAGCAATGCCGAAATCATCTACAGCTTTTGGAAATGACCTTGTTGTAGAGGTTTCATAACCGGCCCGTTCCCAAGAAGTAATGCCTCCATTTAGGATACGAACATCCTCAACACCGGCATACATCATGATAGCAGCGGCCCGCATAGCGCCTAAATGGCCTGCACTTTTACCGGGAAACTTTTCTTCATCATAAACTGGTGCTGAAAAACGCCCGTATATCACGACCATAGTATCGTGGCGAATACCCAGCTCTTCAAGAGTCTCCTTAAGCTCTTCCGGACTGCGCCGGTTCCAAGTTTCTGAGGCCTCTAAGCGATTGGTATCCAGTGCCACAGCCCCCGGTATATGCCCTTTTTCATAATCTTCGATATAGCCGTAATGCGAGTGGCAAAGAACGTAATCCTTCCCGTCATAGTTAGGGACATCCTGATTGTTAATTAGCTGATATACCCATTCCGGATGAACAAGCTGGGAATAACGCTTCAGTCGCTCCACCGGCAGCTCCTCATCCCGACTCCACTCATTAATGAAATTATCATAGGTCAAAACCTGATTGTAGCCCAAATCCATCAGCTGTTTAGCCATCCGCCAGATGCCGTCATAATTGTATCCGTAAACAATAACCGGTTCATCTTTTTGAATCCCCTTTTCCTCGAGCACCTCAACCCAATCCATATAGCGCGTCCACGTCAATGGAATACTTTTAGCCCCCTTAATATGCCCCCCTCTGGACTCGCCTTCCAACCGCCATCCATTATATGCTGACAACGGCCTGACATCAACGACCGATCCTTCACCACTTTGTACATACGTTAACAATTCTTCTGTAGTAATTTGCTCTATACTTCTTTCCATAGACTTACTTTTATGAAATACAGCTGTTTATATCTTAAACCAATGGTAGGATACAAATTTTTCTTATGCAAATTTGTTATTTTTTTTAATATACCAAAGACTATTTTATATCCCCATTCAACAAAAGTTCCGGGTAATAATATGGGAATGATTTATTATCTAAATAATTATCCTTTACTGTTGCAAAGCTAGCCACATTTAGGGATCATTAAGCTTGTTATTATCTTTGATAATTCCTCATCGTATTTAATGTTCACGGCTATTATAAAGGCCTTATCTAAGGCAGTAAGCACGTTATTTTTCAATCGTACCTTATCAGCTCAAAAAGTATCTGCTCTCTGGATATCGCTCAGTGTTGGATCGCTGATGCTGGCCGGCTTCTTGTCCATCTTTATTATGCTGGGCCGAACGCCGGTTATTTTCGAGCTCATTAACGATCCGCATTGGTTTAAACGCATGCTGGTCGTGCATGTAGATTTGGCTCTTTTGGTATGGATTTATGGCTTTCTATGCGGTATCTTCGTCCTCATTCCACAACCAAAGTCCCAAAATAAGCAACCGGTCACCGGTTACCTGTTAGCCATTACTGGAGTTTTATGCCTGCTCTCTACCATTTTTATCACTTCTGCAGATCCTATACTTTCAAATTATATTCCGGTACTAAACCATCCTATATTTATCATTGGCATTATTTTACTTGCCGGTGGAGTAGGAATTACGCTCTTTAATCGCCGTCTGTTTGCTTATCCCCCCCTTCTCCATCGCCCCTTCGTTCTGCCGGCTTCCGCTATTCCAGGACTTCAATCAGCGACGGTTATATTTCTTTTCAGCCTGATTGTCTTCATATCAGCCTGGTTTTCTACCACCTCCTCACTGCATCCGGAAACTTATTATGAGTTTATAATATGGGGAGGCGGACATTTACTACAGTTTGTAAATATCGCAACTTCAGCAACCGTGTGGCTGATTTTGCTGAAGAAACTAACGGGTAAGGACCTGCTTTCCTATAAATGGTCGGCTACTCTTTTCGTGTTCTTCACACTACCGACATTAGCCGCACCCTTGTTATTATTCAATGGAACCTCCGCTCCATTATATATTAAGGGATTTACCCATTATATGCAGTGGGGTATTTTTCCGGTCATCTCGGTCTTCATTATACTTATTAGTATTCACCTTATTCGCTCGTATAAACAGAACAATCTTCCTCCAATACTACTGCGCTCTCCCTCTTTTAATGGCTTAGTGCTCAGCATCCTGTTTATTATTCTCAGCTTTATACTCGGTGCTCTAATAGATGGAGCCAATACCATTGTACCGGCTCATTATCATGCTTCCTTAGGGGGCATCACCATTGCCTTTATGGTTGCAATCTACCTATTAATGGATTCCTACCACTTTCCTGTGGCCTCTGAGAAGATAGAGCGTTGGTCAGCCCTGCAACCTCTTTTATTTGGCGTCGGCCAGTTCATATTTGTTTCAGGCTTAGCTTATGCCGGTACGTATGGCTTAGCGCGTAAAGTTTTTGGTTCAGAACAGCATATCAGCTCTGTGGAAGCTTTTACCGGCTTAAGCCTGCTATTTTTAGGAGGAACACTCGCAATTGCCGGCGGTATTTTGTTTTTCTGGATCGTATTAAAGCGATGGGAGGCCTACCAGCAACGTTAACTCTCTCTCTATTACTGTAAATGGGCCACTAATTCTCTAACTCAAAATCCGGGAGAATTTCCCGAATTGAATGCTGTAAAAATTCCCTCTCATATACATCCTCATCCAGTATATCTCCATGTAAAAGCACCAGGTCAAGATCGATCTTTCGAGGTCCATCTGTCAGCCCCGTCCTTTCGCGGCCCATTATTTGCTCAATACGCTTCAGCCTTTTTGTAATAGACTTGGCGTCGTCCGAAGTTTGAATAAGTACAGCGCCATTGAGAAAGTCCGGTTGGTCGGCATAACCCAGCGGTTTAGTAAATACAAATGCTGATTCTCTCAGTACATAAAACTCATCCTTAATCCGTTTAACCGCCTCTGGGATATTTCTTTTCGGAGCGACATTTGACCCCAGTGCAATAACCCCTTTATTCCTCATAATCCGTTCTTCGTACCACCAGGTTATCACAAAATCGTAGTGCATGAGGTTTCTCCACCTTCACATGGGTCTTTTCAACTCCTTCAATAGCGCTTACCATTTTGAAGATAGCATCAGCCAGGCTTTCAATCAGGTAGAAGTCTGAATCTTCTACAAAACGCAATATTCGCTTAGTAATCGTTTTATAATCAATCGCACGGTCTACCCGATCATCACTGATAGCCGCGGTGGCATCATAGAGGAACCGAAATGAAACAACAATATCCTGCTTCTTCTCGCGCTCCCAATCCTTGAAGCCCAAGATAGCCCGGACACGCATATTTTTTACCTCAATTTCTGTCAGTTTTTCCTGCATAGCTTAGATAAAATAGATTGGTTTTAATATATCAGTGAGAGAGGTGTTCTCCTCCGTCAACAAAAATTACTTCACCAGTAATAAAGGTATTATTAACTAAAAATTGTAGTGTTTCTGTCAGCTGTTCTTTTGCTCCCGTCTTCTGTAAAGGGATATCTTTCGCCAGCTGCTCCAGATAATCCTCTCCCTCTCCTTCCGGAGCTAAAATCAAACCGGGTGCAATTCCATTCACTCTAATATCGGGGGCCAACTGCTGCGCAGATATATAAGTGAATTCTTCTAAGATCTTTTTAGTAAGCAAATAATCCAGTTGCTGCGTTTGATTCTGCTCAACCTTAGTATCCAGCATATTAATGATCAATCCCTCCTTGCATTGGCGGGCAAACTGCTTGGTCAATAAATACGGAGCTTTAAAATTTGTTTTGTACAGATCATCCAGCAGCTGGGCCCCTTCTGTTGTAAAGTCTGAATCGACAAAATTAGAGGCATTATTAATTAAGATCTCCAGATTCCCCTTTTCCGCACAATCAGCGAGGAGCTCATTGATCTGGGCCTCATCATGAAATTCAGCCTGTTTTAGAGTACAATCCCGACCAGTCACTTCAATAAGATGAGCTGTATCTTCAGCCCTTCGCTTTGAAGTATTATAATGAAGAAAGATATCATAACCCATTTGGGCCAGGGTTAAAGCAAGGGCTTTACCGATCCGACTGGCTGAACCCGTAACTAAAGCAGATTGATTCATAGATATAGTAGGTTATGCGCCTTGAGCTTCGTCTTCTCCATCAACAGGAGGTTTGGGGTTCAGCGGGCGCATTGTCACTTCATTAATCAGCATATTATCGGGGGTTTCCAGTATATGGACTACTGTCTCTGCCACATCTTTAGGCTGGAGCATGTGATTATGTGCCTGAATCCCTGCATTTTCAAAAAAGTCGGTTTGAATAGATCCTGGATTCAGACAGGTAACCTTGATATTATCATAGCGCAATTCCTTAAACAGGGACTCACTAAAGCCGCGAACCGCAAATTTAGTAGCACAATAACCTGACATCTCCGGATTCCCCACGGTCCCCAGAATGGAACCCATATTGATGATATGTGAACTGTTGTCGCTCTTTTTCATCATCGTAACGATACGCGAAGTAAGGTCATAAATGCCGTTTAAATTGGTATCAATCATACTGCGCCACTGCTCGGGCCCCATATCATCAATCTTTCCAAATTGGCCGCTGCCGGCATTATTAATCAGGATATGCGGCGTATTTTCATCAGAAAATGTTCGCGTTATCCAACCTTCAAGCGTATCGCGGTCGGTAATATCCATGCGTACTGGTGTAAAATGATTGCCTATATGATCTTGCAAATTATTCAGGGCATCCAGACTGCGTGCTAATCCATAAACATGAACTCCCTTTTCAATTAGTGTCTTTACAAAAGCAGCACCAACTCCTCGGCTTGCTCCGGTTATGACTGCATTCTTATCATTCAGATCCATTATATCGCTTTATATTAATTAATTATTAAAACCTCTTTATTCGCTAGTGCTGCTGAAGAATATTTTTGAGCACTATTGCCTGGTTATGCTCTTCGTCTTTGGCTCCGTAAAGAAGCGTTACCTTTTTATCTCTGGCTTTGTTCGCTATATTTTCTAACTGATCTGTATTAGCTTCCAGCTCTTTTTTATATCGCTTAGTGAATTCCTCAAACTTATCCGGATCGTGATCAAACCACTTCCGTAAATCATCGGTAGGCGCAATCTCTTTTGCCCAATCATCGAGCTGCGCTTTTTCTTTTGAAACACCACGCGGCCAAAGCCGATCCACGAGCACACGATATCCGTCATCTTCCGAAGCCTCCTCGTAAATACGCTTGGTTTGAATATTTTTATTACTCATAGCAAAAAGTGTCATTTATTGACGTTTATACACAGAGCCCCGTCGTTAAAATAATTCAACAGACTAAGTAATAAAAGCAGAATCCCTGAGATTACGTACCTGCAAATTACATCTACTGATAATTTAACCCGGGTTTATGTATTTCTTACAATCAGTATAGCAACACTCTAAATCACAAAAAAGTTCAACCAGGTGCTGTTGATATTGCCATAAAGGAGAAAACAAAAGATTGCTGTTCCTTAATTCCGGTAAGCTGTATCCCCCCTGCTAAAAGCCTCTTTTACAAACTAACTTCCGATAATAATTAAATAAAAACCCAGAAATGTATACTTTCATAAGCAACATTTCCGGGCTCAGCTATAGGAAACAGCGTTATTTACTCAACGATCATTGTCCCCTGCATACCCCCCAGAAAATGGCCAGGAAATGAGCATATATATGGATATTCTCCAGTCTCTTCAGGTACGGTAAACGTAACTTCTACTGTTTCACCGCCACCTGCTAATGCAGTATGAGCAATGATCTGATCCTCGGAATCGGGGTCAATATATTCATTATCCGCAAAACGAGCGGACTTTCGGGCTACTTCGTCGATATCGGCATCAGTGGTAAGCAGCACAAAATTATGTGACATAGCTGCTGCCGGCATGCTGCTTACCGTCGTAAGCTTTATTGTTACCTCCTGGCCCGGTTCGACAGTAATCTCTTCCTTGCTGAAAGTCAGCTGGTCGGTACCATCCATTTCGATCACCTTGGCATCCTGAGCTACTACTTGGGCCGCCGTTAGGGAAATTACTGTTAACATAAGTACTGAAAAACAAGATAGCTTATTAAGTAAATTCATAGTCATAGGATTAAATTAATATTCGGTTGCTTAATTTTGTTTATAACGTATAGTCGGGATCATAAATTTCAGGTTCATCTTCTCCTTCAACCACGATATCCCCACGCATGCCTTTATTCGTTACCCGGCTTAAC
>Ga0079226_10000334_pt1 | contig 32244 bp, 26 predicted proteins | sample Poulit2014_FD_76345 | JGI IMG/M metagenome (GOLD analysis project Ga0079226, IMG submission 76345) | Agricultural soil microbial communities from Georgia to study Nitrogen management - Poultry litter 2014 | ecosystem: Environmental > Terrestrial > Soil > Agricultural land | place: USA: Georgia...
TCGCTCAGCGCCCTCCACTCCCTTGCGAGCGTGTAGCCATGAGCTCCGCCGCCAGGATTCGAACCTGAACTGTCAGAACCAAAATCTGAAGTGCTGCCACTTACACCACGGCGGATCGTACGGTTCAGCATAGCCAGCGCCGCACGACGGTTTCGCAGCCAGGGGGGCGGTGCGGCATGAGCACGGCGGATCCCGGGTATGCGGTGTGCCGGGCGGTGTCGGGAGCGGTGCCGCCGGCGGCTGTGTGTGCTGGTGGCGAAGGCTGTAGTGCGTGCGGTGGCGAAGTCGTTAACGTGCCGCCCTGGCCCACTACGTGACAGTCGCTGTAGCGTAACCTACGGAAACGTAGGTAAGGTGACCCTATCTGCTTACGTGGATGGGCGAATGCTGAGAGGGACGTGAAACTCACATAACGGCAACGATAGATCGGCCATCGGACGCCGATGGTTCGCCGCCCGCGAGAGGGAAGAAACCCGCTGTCGACGGTCAACGCGGCATCGGGGTGCAGATCGCGGTGTACTTCGGCGTGCTGCTGCCGATAGCGGCTGTCGCGGTCGCCGTACCGTTCGCTTGGGGATGGGGACTGAGCTGGCTCGACGTCGGCTTGTTCGTCTTCTTCTACGTTGTGTCGGGAATGGGAATCACCGTCGCGTTCCACCGGCATTTCACACACGGCTCGTTCAAGGCGAAGCGCTGGCTTCGAGTGGCTCTGGCGATCGCGGGCAGTACCGCGTTGCAGGGGCCGGTGATCACCTGGGTGGCTGACCATCGTCGGCACCACGCCTTCTCCGACCGTGAGGGCGACCCGCACTCGCCCTGGATGTTCGGTACCTCTCCGATCGCGCTGGCGCGGGGCTTCTATCACGCACATTTCGGTTGGTTGTTCGATCGGGACCAGAGCAACGCCGACCGGTTCGCTCCGGATCTGCTCAAGGACAAGGCCATCGTCCGGGTGGACGATCTCTTCTGGCTGTGGTCGTTACTCTCGTTGATCGTTCCGGGCGTGCTCGGTGGCCTGCTGAGCTGGTCGGTCTGGGGCGGTGTCACCGCGATGTTCTGGGCCGGCCTCGTGCGGGTGTGCGTACTGCACCACGTGACCTGGTCGGTGAACTCCATTTGCCACATGCTCGGGGAACGCCCGTTCAAGACCCGTGACAAGGCCGCGAACTTCTGGCCGCTGGCGATCATTTCGTTCGGGGAGTCCTGGCACAACCTGCACCATGCCGATCCGACCTCGGCCCGGCACGGGGTGCAGCGTGCCCAGATCGATATCTCCGCACGCACCATCTGGGTTTTCGAGAAGCTCGGCTGGGCCTACAACGTGCGCTGGCCGACCGAGCGTCGGATCGCGAAGTTGTCGGCATCGCCGAGTTGACCCGGTCCTGACCCGGGCCCAACCCGCGGGCTGCTTCGACCGGACGCTGCTGGACCGGCGACACGATCATCACCAGCCATCGGGAAGCGCCGGTCTGGACCGCATACACTGCCGGAATGGCTGCGAGACGGCGGGCGAAGCGTTCCCAGACCGGTGCTACCCGTACCGGTGAATCGGTGGGCCGTGTGCGAATGACGGGTAGTGAGCGGCGCCAACAGCTGTTGACCGTCGCGCGGGCGGTCTTCGCCGAGAAGGGGTTCGACGGTGCCTCGATCGAGGAGATCGCCTACCGCGCGGACGTCTCGAAACCGGTGGTGTACGAGCACTTCGGCGGTAAGGAAGGCGTGTACGCGGTGGTGGTCGACCGCGAGACCGAGGCACTGCTGGAGCGGATGGTCTCCACGCTGCACGGTGGTCACCCCAGGACAATGCTGGAGCAGGCCGCGGAGGCACTGTTGCGCTATGTCGAGGAGTCGCACAACGGATTCCGCATCCTCGTGCGCGACTCGCCGGTTGCCAGCAGCACGGGGACCTTCTCCACACTGCTCAACGACATCGCCGGGCAGGTGGAGCACATCCTGGGGGAGGAATTCAGCAGTCGCGGTTATGACGCGACGCTCGCGCCGCTGTACGCGCAGGCACTGGTGGGCATGGTGGCGCTGACCGGGCAGTGGTGGCTCGATGCCCGCACTCCCGAGCGCACGGAGGTTGCCGCCCACTTGGTCAATCTTGCCTGGAACGGCCTGTCACACCTGGAGGGGAATCCGGAGTTGCGCTTGCGCTGAGCGTGCGGGACACGCCGAGTGAGTGCTCCCATCTCGCAACCCCGGACAGGGCAGGTGGGCCCGACTCCACCGGGTCGTATCGTGGAGGCAGGGCCCACGCCGTGCCCGATGCGGTGTCGGGGTATGTCTTCGTGTCTTCTCGGAGGAGAATCCGGTGACCGGATCGCAACCGCGGAATCAACAGGTTTGTCAACCGTCCCTTGCCGGGTTGCTCTCGGCAACAGTGGACGAGAGCACCCTGCGTGCGCTGCTCGAGCGGGCGGACACTCCCGTCCTCGACCTGCAGGGGGCGCGTTCGGTGCGACAGCTGGTCGCTGCGGCGTTGGCGTCCGAACAGGGTGCCGACCGGCCCGTGTTGGCGGTGACCGCGACCGGGCGGGAATCAGGCGAACTGGCGGCGGCGCTGCGTGACCTGCTGGGCTCGGACGCGGTGGCCGAGTTCCCCTCCTGGGAGACGTTGCCGCACGAGCGGCTCTCGCCCCGTCCGGACACGGTCGGGCAACGTCTCGAGGTGTTGCACCGGTTACGGTCCGCGCACGCGGACGGGTTGCGCGTTGTGGTCACGGCTGTGCGCAGTCTGATCCAGCCGATGGCACCCGGACTCGGTTCGCTGGACCCGGTGGCACTCACTGTGGGACACGAGGCGGAGTTCGAGGGCGTCCTGGAGCAGCTCGTCCGGCTCGCTTACACGCGCGTCGACATGGTCGAGAAGCGCGGTGAGTTCGCGGTCCGTGGCGGGATCCTCGACATTTTCGCGCCGACCGCAGCCCACCCGCACCGTGTCGAGTTCTTCGGTGACGAGGTCAGCGAGATCCGGCCGTTCGCGGTGTCCGACCAGCGTTCGCTGCACGAGCAGGTCGAGGCTGTCAGTGCCCCGCCCTGCCGTGAGTTGCTGCTCACCGAGGACGTCAAGAAACGGGCGGCCGAACTGGCCGAGGAACATGCCTCGGATGCCCAGCTGGCGGAGATGTTGACGAATCTGGCCGACGGCATTCCCTGTGAGGGAATGGAAGCGTTGATCCCGGTGCTGTGTGCCGGTGAACTCGAACTGCTCACCGACGTGATGCCCGACGGGACACACGTGTTGTTGTCCGATCCGGAGAAGATCCGCGCACGGGCCGACGATCTGGTGCGCACCGGCCAGGAGTTCCTCGAGGCGTCGTGGCAGTCCGCGGCCGAGGGGGGACGTGCACCGATCGACCTCGGTGCCTCCGCGTACCGCGACCTGTCGGAAGCGGCCAAACACGCGGAGGAGACCGGCCGGGCATGGTGGACACTGTCGCAGCTGACGACCGAGGACTCGGCGGTGCAGTCCCTCGGGTTCGAGGCGGCTCCCGCGTACCGGGGCGAGTTCGAACGCGCCGCGACCGATCTTCGTGCGCACGCGGCGAGTGGCGGTACCGGCGTGATCGTGGTTGCTGGTCAGGGCACCGCCACGAGGGCCGCGGAGCAGCTCGCCGAAGCGGAGGTGCCCACCACTGTCGCCGCCGACGGGCTGAGCACGCGGCCGCAACCCGGCCTGATCACCGTGACGCGGGGTGGGGTGTCGGAGGGGTTCGTCTCCACCGAGCTCGGTCTCGTCGTGCTCAGCGAATCGGACCTCACCGGACGGGGCGCGACGGCGGGGCAGGACAAAACGGATCTCAACACCAAGATGCCGACGCGGCGCCGTAACGCCGTCGACCCGCTCGCGCTCAAGGCCGGCGACTATGTGGTACACGAGCAGCACGGTATCGGGCGGTTCGTGGAGATGGTGCAGCGCACGGTCAGCGGAGCTACCCGGGAGTACCTGGTATTGGAGTACGCCGCGTCGAAACGTGGCAACTCCGGAGACCGGCTGTTCGTTCCGACGGATCAGCTCGACGAGGTCTCGCGCTACGTCGGCGGTGAGATGCCGACCCTCAACAAGTTGGGCGGATCGGACTGGAAGAACACCAAGGCCAAGGCGCGGAAGGCTGTCAAGGAGATCGCTGCCGAACTGGTGCAGCTCTACGCTGCCCGACAGGCATCACCGGGATACCAGTTCGGTCCGGACACCCCGTGGCAACACGAGTTGGAGGACGCGTTCCCGTACGTGGAGACCGCCGACCAGAACGAGGCCATCGCCGAGGTCAAGTCCGACATGCAAAACGTCGTGCCGATGGACAGGGTGATCTGCGGTGACGTCGGCTACGGCAAGACCGAGATCGCGGTACGTGCTGCGTTCAAGGCGGTCCAGGACGGTAAGCAGGTGGCGGTACTGGTGCCGACCACCCTGCTGGCGCAACAGCACCTGACGACGTTCCAGGAACGGATGGGCTCGTTCCCCGTGACGATCCGGGGTATGTCGCGGTTCACGACACAGCAGGAGGCGGACCGGACCACCACCGGAATCGCCGACGGTGAGATCGACATTGTGGTGGGCACGCACCGGCTGTTGCAGAGCGGAATTCGCTACAAGGACCTCGGTCTGATCATTGTGGACGAGGAACAACGGTTCGGGGTGGAGCACAAGGAGCACATCAAGTCGCTGCGTACACACGTGGACGTGCTCACCATGTCGGCCACACCGATCCCGCGCACGCTGGAGATGAGCATGGCCGGGATACGGGAGATGTCGACCATCCTCACGCCACCGGAGGACCGGCACCCGATCCTGACCTACGTCGGTGCCTATGAGGACAAGCAGGTCGCGGCCGCCGTGCGCCGCGAGTTGTTGCGTGACGGGCAGGTCTTCTATGTCCACAACCGCGTGTCGTCGATCGAGAAGGCCGCGCGCAGACTGCGCGAGGTCGTGCCGGAGGCGCGGGTCGTCACAGCCCACGGCCAGATGAACGAGCATCGGCTCGAAAAGATCATCAGCGGTTTCTGGGAGCGCGAGTACGACGTGCTGGTGTGCACCACGATCATCGAGAGCGGGCTGGATATCGCCAATGCGAACACCCTGATCGTGGAACGTGGGGACATGCTCGGACTGGCGCAGCTGCACCAGCTCCGGGGCCGGGTCGGCCGCAGTCGCGAACGGGGCTACGCCTACTTCTTCTACCCGCCGGAACAACCGTTGACCGAGACCGCTCACGACCGGCTCGCTACGATCGCGCAGAACACGGAACTGGGCGCGGGCATGGCGGTCGCGATGAAGGATCTGGAGATCCGCGGCGCGGGAAACATCCTCGGCGCCGAACAGTCGGGCCATATCGCCGGTGTCGGTTTCGACCTCTATGTCCGCCTGGTGGGCGAAGCGGTGGAGGAGTTCCGTAACAGTGCCGAGGGGGGTGGTTCCGGCGCGGAGGAGACTCCCACCGAGGTACGAGTCGACCTCCCCGTGGATGCGCACATCCCACACGACTACGTCCCGGGCGAGCGACTGCGACTGGAAGCGTATCGCAAGCTGGCCGCCGCGCAGGACAGCGAGGGTATCGACGAGGTCAGGGCGGAACTGGTGGACCGCTACGGCCAGCCGCCTCCACCGGTACAACGGCTGTTCGCGGTGACCGCGTTCCGGCACACCTGCCGTAGCGCCGGAGTGACTGAGGTCACCATCCAGGGCAGCACGGTCCGGTTCACGCCGTTGGAGTTGTCCGAGTCCGGTGTGGTCCGGCTGAAGCGGTTGTATCCGAAGGCGGTGTACAAGTCGGTGACCAGTACGGTCTCGGTGCCGAAGCCCACCGAGGGGGCGGCTGGTGGTCGGATGGGAGCCCCCGCTCTGCGGGACGAGGCGTTGCTTGACTGGTGCGACAACCTGGTGCGGACGTTGAGTGCGCGGCCCGCCGCCGTCGAGTGATCGGGATGGACGGGCGGCCCGGCGCGTGCTGTGTGAGAAAGTAGCCACTGTGATGTGGCTCATTCGACGTCCGACGGCCCGCAAAGCCCGGAGAGTCCTGTTGTTCGGCACGATGGTCACTGTGCTGGTGGCCGGTTGTGGTTCCGGACCGTCGCAGGTGGGTTCGGCCGTGATCGTGGGAAAGACCGCGGTCCCCGTGTCACAGGTTCGCGACGCCCTGCAGTGGCAGTTGGACAACGTGCCACGGGTGCGGCAGCTGCAGGACTCCGGCAACCTACCCCAGGTCTCGCGCCAATTGGTGCGACGCCGGGTGGTGCACCAGCTGCTCGACGTCGCTACCGAACGGGCAGGGGTGCGTGCGGACGAGGACGCCGTGTCCGAGCTGATCGAGTCGGTGGGCGGTCAGGGCGCGGTCTCCGAGCAGGCCGGCATCGCCCCACAGCGGGTCCGCCGGCTCGCTACCGACCAGGTGCTGCTGCGGGAGTTGGGTAAGCATTATGTACCCCGCCTCACGATCTCGTTCGTGGGAGGGATCATCACCCCGCGGGGAGCATCCGGCGCCGCTGAGGACGCGGCGCGCGAGCTGGCCGAGAAGATCGCCGCTCACCCCGACCGGGCCGGGACATTGCTCCAACGGACCGACAAGTCCGTGCACAAGGAGAACTTTGCCTTGTCCGACGCGGTGAGGCAGGCCCCCGAGCTGTCGACGAGCGCGTTGTACGGTGCCTCTCCCGGGACCGTGCTGGTTATCCAGCCGACACGGTCCCGTGGCAGTTGGATGGTGGCGTTGGTGCGGGATCGGACGATCGACGCGTCCGCCGCAGGCGCCGCCGCCGGGAACGTCGATGCCCGGCTGATGACCCAGGTGGGGTTGCGGATGCTGCAGCCCGTAGCAGCCGACCTCGGTGTGAAGATCAATCCGCGGTACGGGGTTTGGGACGCCACCGCGATGGATATCGCTCCGAGTGAACAGGAGGTGGCCGGGTACCAGTTCCGCTCGCGTACCGTGCGGTCATGAGCGCGCAATCTCTGCTGGACGCGGTACGGGTCATGGATCGGTTACGGTCACCGGGCGGTTGTCCGTGGGACGCCGCACAGACGCACGACTCGTTACGGCAGTACCTCGTGGAGGAAACCTACGAGTTGCTCGATGCGATCGAGACCGGTGATCGCTCGGTGCTGCGGGAAGAACTCGGTGACGTCCTGTTGCAGGTGCTGTTCCACGCTCGTCTCGCGGCCGAGGACCCACACGATCCGTTCGATGTCGACGATGTGGCCCGCGAACTGGTCGACAAGCTGGTAAGCAGGCATCCGCACGTGTTCGGGGACGGTAGCGCGACAGAGACCCCGGATCGGCAGCAGCGACGGTGGGAGGAGCTGAAACAGGCCGAGAAGCGGCGCGAGTCGGTCCTCGACGGGGTACCGCTCGGCCAGCCCGCAGCGGCCCTCGCCGGCAAACTGGGGCAACGAACCGCGCGAGCCGCAGTCCCGTTCGATCTGCTGCCTTCCGGGAGCGCCACCGGCGAGCAGCTGTTCCGACTGGCAGCGGCCGCGCGCCGTTCCGGAACGGATCCGGAGGGCGAGCTCCGTGGGGTCGCCAAGGAATTCGACAAACGTGTCCGCGAGGCGGAGCATGCGGCCCGCACGGACGGCGTCGACCCCGTGACCCTGGACGCTGACGGGTGGCGGCGTTACTGGCCCCGCGATGTCGCGGATTGATGTCTCTGCCGGCTCGACGGTCTCTGATGTCTCGACTGCTTCCGCAGACGGTGCTTGTATGCCGCCGATGCCGAAACGAGGGTGCGCCATCTGGGACCCGTGACGGTGGGGTTGGTGTCCCACGCGTACCGATGGTGTGGTGAACTTGGCTTCCATGACCGATCCAGTGCACGGGGCGGGCGAGCCGCGCTACCTCGGACTTGCCCCGTATCTGTACTACTCCGACGCCACCGAAGCCTTGGAGTGGCTGGTCCGAGTGTTCGGATTTACCGAGAAACTGCGCTACGTCGACGCGAATGGTGCGGTTTTCCAGGCGACACTGTTGGCGGGCGGGTCGGAGATCCATCTCATCGACGTCGGACCGGACCACTGGGAGGCCAAGGGAGTGTCCGGCCCCGTCGGGCAACTCACGGTCGTGTACGTCGACGACGTGGATTCCCAGTACGAGCGGGTCAGTGTGGCCGCCGGTCCCCATACCGCCGTGTCGACACCGCAGAACCAGCCCTACGGCGCGCGCGTGTTCACGGTGACGGATGTCGGCGGGAACTCTTGGACGTTCTGGCAGGAGATCTCCGACACGGTCGAGCTGCCCGCGGGGTGGCAGGTCATTCGGGCCGATCGTTGATGTGCTGGGCAGGACCGGGTGAGCGTGCCTGTGCGGGGCAACGACGACTGGAAGCTACCCTGTGTGGGAATGCGCTGGCCACGATTGGGTGAGGAGTACAGGCGTTGGCGATTATCGAGCAGGTAGGTGCTCGCGAGATTCTGGACTCGCGCGGAAACCCGACGGTGGAGGTCGAGGTCGCGCTCGAGGATGGTTCGTTGACCAGGGCGGCTGTCCCCTCGGGTGCTTCGACGGGGGAGTACGAAGCGGTCGAGCTACGCGACGGTGATTCCGGCCGTTACGGCGGCAAGGGAGTGGAAAAGGCTGTCGACGGGGTGCTGGGAGAGATCGGCCCCGCGTTGCAGGGAGTTGATGCGGTCGACCAGCGTGTCGTGGACCAGAAACTCGTGGATCTCGACGGCACGGCGGGCAAGTCGCGGCTCGGCGCCAACGCGATTCTCGGTGTGTCGCTCGCGGTGGCGAAAGCGGCGGCCGAGGCCTCGGATCTGGAACTGTTCCGCTACCTCGGCGGTCCGAATGCCCACGTGCTTCCGGTGCCGATGTTGAACATCCTCAACGGTGGTGCCCATGCCGACACGGGCGTGGACATCCAGGAGTTCATGATCGCGCCGATCGGTGCCGACTCCTTCCGGGAGGCGCTGCGATGGGGAGCCGAGGTCTACCACGCGTTGAAGTCTGTCCTGCAGGACAAGGGGCTCGGTACCGGGTTGGGTGACGAGGGAGGGTTCGCTCCCAGTCTGCGCAACAACCGTGAGGCCCTGGACGTGTTGGTCACCGCGATCGAGAAGGCCGGATACGAGCCGGGCCGTGACGTGGCCCTCGCGCTGGATGCGGCGGCCACCGAGTTCTATGCGGACGGTGTGTACACCTTCGAGGGGGAGAAGCGCAGCGCCGAGCAGATGATCGCCTACTACGGCGAACTGCTGGAGTCCTACCCGTTGGTTTCGCTGGAGGACCCGCTCAGCGAGGACGACTGGGACGGTTGGGTGCGTATGACCGCGGAACTCGGCGAGCGGGTGCAGCTGGTCGGCGACGACCTGTTCGTGACCAACCCGGACCGGCTCGAGGACGGTATCTCGCGGCGGGCGGCCAATGCGCTGCTGGTGAAGGTTAACCAGATCGGCACGCTCTCGGAGACATTGGATGCCGTGTCGCTGGCGACATCGTGCGGATACAAGAGCATGCTCAGTCACCGCTCCGGTGAAACCGAAGACACCATGATCGCTGATCTGGCGGTGGCAACCGGTGTCGGCCAGATCAAGAGCGGCGCGCCCGCCCGTAGTGAGCGCGTGGCCAAGTACAACGAACTGCTGCGTATCGAGGAAACACTCGGTGACGCGGCGCGGTACGCGGGAGATCTGGCGTTCCCCAGGTTCAACCCGGAGGATTGACCCGTGATGGCAGGCCGGGAGAGGAGTTCCAGGACGCACGCCCGCTCGCGCGGGCGTGCCCGGGACGGACGGCAGTCCGGCCAGCGCCCGAACCGCGGGACGCGTCAGACCGGTACGGCTCCGCCCCGGCGCCCCGGTAGCTCCCGCGGCACCGGCAAGGCGCGGTTGCGGCGAGGCCTCGCTGCCAAGCGCGCCTCGGGGGCCGCCCGGGTGCTCGGCCTGTCCACCACTCGGCGAGCAGCGATTCTCGCCATCGTGATCTGTGCACTCGCGTTCACCGTGGCGGTACCGCTGCGTACCTACCTCACGCAGCAGGCGGAGCTGCGGGTGCAGCAACAACGCCAGGACCAGTTGCAGCAGAAGCGGCAGCAGTTACGTGACCGCAAGGACGAATTGAACGACCCGGCGGTGATCGAGGCGGAGGCCCGCAGCAGACTCGGTTACGTGATGCCGGGGGAAACGCCTTATATGGTGCAGCTACCGCAGCAGACAGCCAAGGGGAAGGATGACGCGAGTGCCTCGTCCGAGCAGCAACAGGATCCCTGGTACGAGACCTTGTGGCAGAGTGTCAATCGCGGCGGGGGTGGCTGAGTGGATGATGAGCAGCGACCGCCGCGGTTGTGCCGCCACCGCAGCAGCAGTCGCGTGTACCACGACGACAACGGAGGTTCGCGCTGAGTAACAGCGACGCGGCGAGAGGGGAACCGTTCGAGGCCGTCACGGCCGCCGATGTTGACGTGGTGCGGCAGCAACTGGGCAGAGCACCCCGTGCGATACGCGCGATCGCGGCACGGTGCCCGGAAGGGCACCCCGCGGTGATCCAAACCAATCCGAGACTGGAGAACGGGACTCCGTTCCCCACGCTGTACTATCTGACCTGTCCCCGATTGACGTCCCTGGTTGGCAAGCTGGAGGCGTCCGGGATCATGCAGGAGATGACGGCCAGGCTGGTTGACGACTCCGAGCTCGCCGCCGCATATCGGCGTGCACACGAGTCCTACCTGGCACAACGTGACGCTCTCGAGTCCCTGGGGAACGAGGTCAGCGCGGGTGGTATGCCGCAGCGGGTGAAGTGTCTGCACGTGCACCTGGCGCACCGCCTGGCCTGTGGCAGTGGAATCAACCCGTTCGGCGACGAGACAGCCGGCCTGTTGTGGCACCAGTGGCCGGATGATCCCTGTGTCCACGGTATCCACGGTGTTCGCGACGACCGGTGAGCGGCTGGGTATTGTCACCGCCGGCCGGTACGCCGTGATGCGGCGTAGTGCGACCGGGCCATCGACCGCCCGCTAGGGTGAAGAGCATGCGGCGCGTTGCCTCGATAGACTGCGGAACCAATTCCATCCGGCTGCTGGTCGCGGAGCTGACCGAGGATGCCGACGGTGGTGTCGCCCTGCGTGATCTCCACCGGGAGATGCGAATTGTCCGCCTGGGTGAGGGAGTCGATGCCTCCGGCATGTTCGGGGAACAAGCATTGGAACGCACCAGGGCCGCCGTGGTGGACTATGCCGCGACTGCGGCGGAATTCGGGGTGTCGGCGACCCGTATGGTGGCCACCTCGGCGACCCGGGATGCCGGTAATCGCGAGGTGTTCTTCGACATGGTTCGTTCCCATCTCGGTGTCGACGCCGAGGTGATCAGCGGAGCGGAAGAGGCTCGACTGTCGCTTGTGGGCGCGGTGAGCGAGCAACGGCCCGGCGCCGGTCCGTTCCTCGTAGTCGACGTCGGCGGCGGTTCGACCGAGCTGGTGTTGGGGGACTGGGACGGACGGACCGCGAGCGTACGTGCTTCGCACTCGGCGGATATCGGGTCCGTTCGGATCACGGAACGGGCGCTGCGGGCCGACCCGCCGTCGCACGCCGAGATCGAGGCGGCGTGTCGGTACACGGTGGAGATGCTCGGGCCGGCATTCGAGGCCGTGGACGTGTCGATGGCCAGGACCTGGATCGGGCTGGCGGGCACGGTGACGACTCTGTCGGCCCTCGTCCAGGAGTTGCCGGAGTACGATCCGGCACGTACCCACCTGTCCCGGCTTTCGGCAACCGAGATCAAAACCGTGACCGAGCGGTTGCTGTCGTCCGATCACACCGAACGCGCGGCCAACGCCGTGATCCATCCGGGCAGGGTGGACGTGATTGGTGGTGGTGCGCTGGTCGTGCGCACCCTGGCCGAACAGCTCGCCGAACGCGGCGGTCCGGACTCACTCGTGGTCAGCGAGCACGACGTGCTGGACGGTATCGCACTGTCCCTCGCCTGAGCACGGGCTGTGTCCGCGTCCGCCGCATCGCGTCCCCTGGCCCGGCCCCGGCGCTGGCTCGGTGGCCGGCGGTTCCCACCCAGACGGCGGGAAGTCACGACTCGACGTTGGCCGCAGAGCGTACGAACGCGGCCAGGTCCCGTCCCTGTTGGACGCGGGACGGCTCGTGTACGTACATCATGTGTCCGGCGGAGTAGTATGCCCACTCGATGTTGTCGCGTAACCGGTCCGGGATCGCCAGGTGCGCCAGGACGTGCTCGGCGGCGTAGTACGGTGTGGCGCCGTCGTAGTGACCCTGCGCGACATGGAGTCGCAGGTGTGGGTTCGCCCGCATGGCGGCGCTGAGCCGGTCCACGACGGACACCGACCGGCCCTCGAAGTCGGCGAAGGACCACGCCTTGTTCACCTCACCGGAGAGGATCTCGTACGGCAGGTCGCTCTCGTATCCCAGTTCGGCGCGCACGTAGTGGTTGAACGCCGCGGAGAACGCCCCCATGATCCGCGACACCGAGGCGTCGTCGCTGAAGTGTTCGCGGCCGCCGTCCGGTTCCCATGTGGTGAACCTGCCGTCCATGCGACCGGTGACCAGGCCGCGGTCACGGAGCAGTTCGGTGAAGAACCGCACGTGTTCGATGCGCATGTTCACGCGGTCCACATACGACTCGCTGAGCCCGGTGAGCATCGCGAGCCTGCGTACTGTCTCCGCACGGTCCGCTTCCGACAGTCGGGAACCCTGGCGCAGCGCCCACGGGAGGTCTCGTGTCGCGAAGTCCTCGGCCTCGGCGAGCACTTCGGAGAGTTCACGGTCGCCGTGCAGCCCATGGTAGTGGGCGATCGCAGCGTAGGTCGGCACGTACAGGGTGTGCGGCAGATCGTTACCTTCACTGAACACGATACTTCCCATATCCAGCACCGACGAGAGCAACAACAGCCCGTTGAGGTAGAGTCCGCGTTTCTCCTGCAGGTGTGCTGCCAGTGCCGCCGCTCGCAACGTGCCGTACGACTCACCGGCGACGAACTTGGGGGACAACCAACGGTTGTTGCGGGAGGTCCAGAGCCGGATGATCTCGCCGACCGTTTCGATGTCGGGGCTGAAACCGTGCTGCTCGCCCGGTTTCTGCCCTTTCACTGCGCGGGAGTAACCCGTCGACACGGGGTCGATGAACACCAGGTCACTCTCGGCGAGAAGGGTGTTCGGATTGTCGACGAGCCCGTAGGGCGGCGGTTCCGGTGCGTTCACGTCACCGGAGACGGCCCTGCGTGGGCCGAGCACTCCCATGTGCAGCCATACGCTGGAGGCTCCGGGGCCGCCGTTGAAGGCGAAGGTGACTGGTCGGGTCCCGGGGTCCGCGCCGTCGACGGTGTACGAGGTCAGAAACACCTCTGCCTTGGCCTGGTGCCCCTCGAACTTGCCTTCGGTGACAACCTCCTCGCGGAGCACCATGCGACCCGCACGCGCGGTGTAGTGCAGTTCACCGGATGTGGTGTGCAGCGTGTGTGTGGTTGTTACGAGATCGTCGGTGGGGTCGTTCGGCGCGTCGTGGGGGCCGCCGTCACTCTGTCGGGCAGTGGTCGCGGAGTTCGATGCCGTTGATTCGGTCTCGCCGGGCGACGCGGAGGTGTGGGACTCGCTCATGGGGCCAATCTAGTGCACGGGACAATCGGGCCGTGAACATCCATAGTGATTCGCTGGCCGAGTTGGATCAGGACGTGACCGAGTGCCGTGCGTGTCCGCGGCTGGTGGAGTGGCGAGAGCATGTCGGATCGACCAAACGGGCAGCGTTCGCCTCGGAAACCTACTGGTCGCGTCCGGTACCGGGGTTCGGCCCTTCGGACGCCGCGTTGTTGATCGTCGGTCTCGCACCGGCGGCGCATGGCGCGAACCGAACGGGCCGCATGTTCACCGGTGACCGTTCCGGGGAGGTGTTGTACCGGGGCCTGTACGAGGCCGGTCTGGCGTCCCAACCGACAGCCACACACGTGGGGGACGGCCTGGAACTGTACGGCACGCGGGTCACTTCTCCCGTGCACTGTGCTCCACCGGCGAACAAACCGACTCCGGCGGAGCGGGACACCTGTAGCCCCTGGCTGGCCCGCGAGCTCGAGTTCCTACGGCCGCATCTACGGGCCGTCGTCGCGCTCGGTGGGTTCGGTTGGCAGGCGGTGCTACCCGTCCTGCGACAGGCTGGGTGGCAGATTCCACGGCCCCGACCGAGGTTCGGTCACGGTGCCAGCGTCTCGCTGGCGGGACCGGTTCCACTCGAACTGATCGGCTGCTACCACGTGTCGCAACAGAACACTTTCACCGGCAGGCTCACCCCGGATATGCTGCATGAAGTCCTCAACCAGGCGAAGCAGGCCGCCGGACTCGCTGCAACGTAGCAGGCGTCACAGGTGCGATTCCTTCCTGATCGGTTCAGTGAATTCAGTTCCTGTGATAGGGCAATTGGCAGTTTTGTCGACCACCAGCGAAAGCGGGACACCACATGGCTGAGCCGGCCTCGATCGAGTCCATCTATCAGATGATCATCCATCGGAACCCCGGTGAACCGGAGTTCCATCAGGCGGCTCGTGAAGTGCTCGATTCGCTGGAGCTGATGCTTTCCGAACACCCCCACTATGTGAAGTCCGGCGTCATCGAGCGCCTCGTGGAGCCGGAACGTCAAATCATCTTTCGGGTGCCGTGGGTGGATGACGACGGGTCGGCGCGCGTCAACCGTGGTTTCCGTGTCGAATACAGCAGCGCGCTCGGGCCGTTCAAGGGCGGAATTCGGTTCCATCCGTCGGTGAACCTCGGCATCATCAAATTCCTCGGCTTCGAGCAGACGTTCAAGAACGCTCTCACCGGTCTGCCGATCGGCGGCGCCAAGGGCGGGTCGGATTTCGATCCGAAGGGCTGCTCCGACGCTGAGATCATGCGTTTCTGCCAGTCCTTCATGACGGAGCTGTATCGGCATCTCGGCGAATACACCGACGTCCCGGCCGGCGACATCGGGGTCGGGCAGCGTGAGATCGGTTATCTTTTCGGCCAGTACAAGCGCATCACCAACCGCTACGAGTCCGGTGTGTTCACCGGAAAGGGGCTGCTGTGGGGCGGCTCCCAGGTCCGTACCGAGGCTACCGGCTACGGCACCGCGTACTTCGTCAACGAGATGCTGGCCGATCGTGGCGGGTTCGACGGGCAGAAGGTCGTGGTCTCCGGGTCGGGCAACGTGGCGGTCCACTCGATCCAGAAGGTCACCGACCTCGGAGGCATCGTCGTGGCGTGTTCCGATTCGCAGGGTTACGTGGTCGACGAGAAGGGGCTCGATTTCGAACTGCTCAAACAGGTCAAGATCGTTGAGGGTGGGCGGATCTCGGAGTACGCGAACCGGGTCTCGCACGCGCGCTACGTCGCGGGTGGCTCGATATGGGATGTGCCGTGCGATGTGGCGTTGCCCTCGGCCACCCAGAACGAACTGGACGGTGACGCGGCGCGCACACTCGTGTCCCACGGTGTGGTGGCCGTCGGAGAGGGCGCGAACATGCCGACAACCCCCGAGGCGGTGCGGGTGTTCCAGGCAGCCGGTGTGCTCTTCGGCCCTGGGAAGGCCGCCAATGCCGGTGGCGTGGCTACCTCGGCGTTGGAGATGCAGCAGAACGCTTCACGCGACTCGTGGCACTTCGACTACACCGATGCTCGTCTGCAGGCGATCATGAAGGACATCCACTCCTTGTGTTCGGAGAACGCCGCACGGTACGGACAGCCGGGAAACTACGTGGTGGGCGCGAATGTCGCGGGTTTCAAGAAGGTCGCGGACGCCATGCTGGCGCTCGGCGTCATCTGAGCCGGGTACACTCCGGGGGCGAGGTGTTCGGCCGGGAGCGCTGCTCGGGCCAATCTGAATCGGTTATGATACGGGCGACGGAATTCACAGGGCGCCGGGGCAGTGCCAGTCGCTGTGGCGAACTAGTGGGAGGATGACAGTCATGGCAGCGAAATCGGAACCGACCAGGATCCTGATTCTCGGCGGCGGTTACGTCGGCCTCTACACCGCACTCGGCTTGCAGAAGAAGCTGCGTTCCAACGAGGCGTCGGTGACGATCGTCGACCCTCAGCCGCACATGACGTACCAGCCGTTCCTCCCGGAAGCGGCGGGAGGCTCGATCGAGCCACGGCATGTTGTCGTGCCGCTGCGTCGAGTGCTGAAAAGGTGCCACGTGCTGACCGCACGGGTGCAGGAAATCGAACACGCCAACAAGACGGTCACGGTCGAAGCGGCTGACGGCCACCAGGAACAGCTGTCGTACGACGTGCTGATCCTGGCTCTGGGCTCGGTCGCGCGTCTGCTGCCGATCCCCGGGCTGGCCGAACAGGGCATCGGGTTCAAGACGATCGGTGAGGCCATCTATCTGCGCAACCACGTCATGAGCAAGCTGGACCAGGCCGCCAGTACGTTGGACCCCGAGAAACGGCGGCGCATGCTCACCTTCACGGTTGTCGGAGGTGGCTTCGCGGGTATTGAAGCGCTCGGCGAGCTCGAGGACATGAGCAAGTTCGCGACGCAGCACTACGAGAACATCGATGCCGATGATCTGCGATGGGTGCTCGTGGAGGCGGCGCCGCGCATTCTCCCGGAGGTTCGCGAGACGCTCGGGGTGTATACCGTCGAACAGCTCGAACAACGCGGGATCGAGGTGTACCTCTCGACGGCTGCCAAGTCGTTCGAGGACGGGCACGTGGTGCTTTCGGACGGCACCGAGTTCGAGACGGACACCCTGGTGTGGACCGCAGGAAACAAGGCCAACCCGGTACTTGCCGGAGCGGACCTCCCGCTCGACAAGCGCAAGCAGGTCAAGACCACCGCGGCGCTGCAGGTTATCGACAACCCCGACGTGTGGGCGGCCGGGGACAACGCCTCGGTGCCGGACCTGTCCAAGACCGAGGAGGATCCCACGGCCATTTGTGCTCCGAACGCGCAGCACGCCGTGCGGCAGGCACGCCACCTCGCCGACAACATCATTCGCTACCTGCGGGGGAACAAACCGAAGGACTACTACCACGCCAACGTCGGTTCGGTGGCCAGTCTCGGCCTGCACCAGGGTGTGGCGGACACCTACAACATCAAGGTGAAGGGTTTCGCGGCCTGGGCGATGCACCGGATCTACCACGTGATGCAGATGCCCACTTTCAATCGGAAGGCGCGTATCACTCTGGACTGGATGCAAGGGGGTCTGTTCAGCCGGGAGATCGTTTCGCTCGGTCAGATCAACGACCCGAAGGCCGAGTTCCAGCGGGCCTCGCGATCGGACAAGAAGACCGCGGCACAGCAGCAGAAACCCAGCAGGGACGGGGAGGGCACCAAGGACGAATCCGCCACGAACGAGGCGGAACCCTCCGAGAGGGACGAGCCCGCTGCCGACGCGGCTGACTCGACCACTAAGGTGTAGGTGCCCCCGTAGCCCAATGGCAGAGGCGGTCGGCTTAAAACCGATTCAGTGCGGGTTCGACTCCCGTCGGGGGCACATTATCCCGATCGTTCGCTGATACCGCCCCTGACGAACGTGGTCGTCGCGGTGAGTGTCTAGAGTGAGGGCATGAACACCACGGCGACGGCGATCGCGAGTGCGGTACGTTCCGGAGAAATCGACCCTGTTCAGGTGGTCGAGGACGCGTTGACGCGTATCTCTGCCACGGACGGATTTGTCGGAGCGTTCCGCCGGGTCCGGGCGACGGAGGCGCGGGTCGAGGCCGCCGCGCTACGGCAGCGTGCCGACCTGGCTCGGCTCCCCCTGGCCGGGGTGCCGATCGCCGTGAAGGACGTGGTCGAGGTTTCCGGAGACCACGCGAGCTGGGGATCGGCAGGCGCGGATTCCACACCGGCTGCCGATGACCACGACGTGGTGCGTCGGTTGCGGGCCGCGGGCGCGATCGTGGTGGGAATCACTCGAGTGCCCGAATTGTGTATTTGGCCGATGAGTGACGACCCGGACGGTACCGCCCGAACTCCGTGGGAACCGTCCTACAGCGCGGGTGGATCATCCGGTGGCAGTGCGGCTGCGGTGGCCGCGGGCATGGTGCCTGTCGCGCATGGCACGGACGGACTCGGTTCGGTCCGGCTCCCTGCGGCAATGTGTGGGCTGGTGGGGGTCAAGCCCGGCACGGGCGTGGTCCCGGACCCGGATGCCGCGGGCTGGTTCGGCATGTCGGTACACGGCGCGCTCGCCACCACGACCGAGGACGCCGCCCTGTTGTTGGGTGTACTGGCGAACAGCCCGGGACTGGCCGACACCTCGGAGCCGGAACGGTGCCGGATCGCGCTCTCCACCCAGCTCCCCGCGCTGTCGCTGCCCGCCCCCGCGCGGATGGGCAGCGCGGTCCATGAGCTGGGACAGGTACTTGCGGGGGCCGGGCACGCGGTGACATCCGCCGCGCCCCGGCACTCGATCAGTTCGATGCTGGGGTTGTTGACCCGCTGGACGGCGGGGCCTGCGGAACAGGCCGCGGCGATGAGACGGACCGCGCTGCAGCCGCGCACCCGTGCGCACGTGCGTATCGGTGACGAGATCCGTTCGCGCGGCGTGCTCCGGGACAGCACACCGGCGTCGTGGCGGGCACGGGCCGCCGAGTTCTTCACCAACCACGATGTGCTGGCTACTCCGATGTTGGCAATGTCGCCACCGAAAGCGCGTCGATGGCACCGGTTGCCGTGGTTGGCCAACGTGGTGCAGTCGATCGGTGTCGCCGGGTTCGCGGGATTGTGGAACCTGGCCGGATATCCTGCGCTGACAGTGCCGGTCGGCCACTACCCGAGCGGTCTACCGATCGGGGTACAGCTGGTCGCTGCCGAGGGGCGTGAGGACCTGCTGCTGCGTCTTGCCGCCGAACTCGAACAACTGCGGCCCTGGCAACGACACCCGGCCGCAGTGGGATCGTGAGCGTCGAGCGCGCCCTGTGGGGTGACGCAGGAAGGGTTCGACTACCTCTCACTCTGTGGTGTTGATTGCAGGTGACGCGGACCTGTCTGTTGCTCCGGCAACGTGACCTGTTCACCGTCAACGGGCGCGAGCGTTTCGTTCCCGCCGGCAAGAACCTGCTCGGCCTTGCGTAGCCGCTCGCGCGCCTGCTGGTGCAACGTACGTAGCCGCTCGGACTCGGCCTGTGCCTCCGTCGTGACTCTGTCTGCCTCCGTGGTCGCCTGGTTGAGACGGTGGTTGGCTTCGGACTTTGCCTCGTCCACGAGTCGTTTGGCCTCGGTCTTGGCTTCGGCGATGCGCTGTTCGGCCTCGGTCTTCGCTGATTCGTGCTGCTCGGAGATGTAACGTTCCAGCTTCTCGCGTTCGGCACTCATCGTGTCGTCGAACTCCTGCTCGATGCTGCGACGTTGTTGCTCGGACTCGTCATCGAGCTGGGCACGGCGCGTGACGGCGTTCTCGGTGAGTTCGGTGACTTCGTTTCGCGTGGTGTCGAGCATCTGTTGGTGCTCGCTGTGCAGCGCTTCGGCGTGTGATTCCAACTGGGCAAGCAGCGAACTGTAACGATCGCGGAGTTTCTGCGACTCCTCGACAGTGCGTTGCCAGTGTTCCTCGGCGGACACCTGTGCCCGGTTGACGATGTCGGCAGCGCGATCGTTGGCCACCGTGATCGCGCGCTGCATCCGCTCGTCGAGATCTTCCATGGTCTCCGGAGGTTTGGTCAACTCGTCCACACGGGTGTGGAGTTGGGTGTTCTCCGCACGCACCTCCTCCAGTTGCTCCGAGGTCGCATTGACCCGTGTGAGCGCCGCGTCGCGTTCGGAGATCAACTGACGGACCTCGTTCTCCAGGTAGTCCATGTACTGCCGTACCTGATTCCGATCGAATCCGTGCCGTGCCTGGGTGAAGTTACGGTGTAACGGGAGAAGCCCGTATTCTCGCTCAGAGCTCATGACTCGATTCCTTCCCGCTGCGTCCGTGGGGCGGTGCGCTCGGTCGACACTTCGATGTGGTCATCCATGTGGTGATCGTCGAAAGCCACACCCTGACGGTACTCGTCAGCGTGCGGTGTCGCGCGCCCGCGTGTTGTGCACGGTGACCAGCGGATGCTGCGGAAGAACCTCGCCGGCACGGTGGCTGTGCTGGAGGAATGCCGTTCGCCCCGGACGGACCGGAGCGCCCCACCGGCTGCGCGGCGGTGGAGTTCGAAAGGGCCCGATACCCCTGACAGGCGAGGATGTCGACTGCGTCGGCGTTGCGTCCGTGGGTTCCGTCCCGGTCGGAGGTTATTCGGCGGCGTGAGCGATGACAATACGGTTCTGCGTGTACCCCTCGTCGCCGCCGATCCATCGGCCTCCACAGGTGACCAGAACCACCCGGTGCCGTTCCTGCTGGCCGAACAGGGCGAGTGCACGTTCTGCCAGTTCGTCTTTGTCGAGCGTGAGGGTCCTGGTGACCTCGTAATGCCAGGTGTCCCCGGACTGGTCGACAACGCGGAGATCTTCGCCGGAGGTGGCGTCCCAGAGTTCCGCGAACGGGCCTGTCCGTCCCTTCCAGTTGACGTGTCCGGCGAAGACGCTCGCACCGTGCTCGGCGCCGAGACCCGCACCCCACCATGTTGCCTCGTTCAGGTCCTCCGGAACGGGGAGCACAGCGGTCTCGCTGTTGACTTCCTTGCGCACGAGAGTCGCGGTGCCGCCGTCCGGCAGGCGGATCGTCCCGGGACGTTGCCCCGGGAGCGCATCCGCCCGCTGTGGGGACCGCGGCTGGGAGGAGGACTGTCCGTCCGGCGTGTGTGGCGTCGTCTCCGATTCCGGTGTGGTCGTGGGGCCGGAGCGTGCCGGTGTCGAGCTCGGTGTGATGGGGTGTGCCTCGCCCGCGATGGAGCGATCCGGCGCCCACCAGACAGGAGACAGCAGCCCGACCACGAGGGCGACGGTACCGAGGACCGTCGCCGGCGCAGCGGCGGGCCGGAGACGGTGACGGTGCCCCTCGTCCGGAACGTCGACACCGTCACGGTCCCGCCTCGTGGGACGCGGCTGTTTCGCATCCTTCATCGGCTTCCGAACCGCCTGCGTGCGATCCAGCCGGTCAGCATCGAACCGAGTAGCAGCAGCGCACCTACCCCCATGATGGTGCCGGTGGGCACCTGGGTGGTGGCTTCACCCTGCACGACGGCATTCGGTTGCCCGCCCGCCGGGATGGTGCGTGGCACTTCGACAGTGGTGGTGGACGTTGTCGTCTCCTGTGGACGTGGCTGCGCGGCGAGGGTCTGTGCGGCATTCAGTTCCTGCTCGCCACCGGTGGCGACGACGGTCTGGATGCCGTCCTCGATGGGCTCCTGAACACGCGGTTGCGGTGCGGGAGCTCGCACGTTCAGGTGTGCCGTGACCTTCTCGGCAGTGGGGGTGACGTCGATGGTCGCGGTGCCGTCATCGCCCGTGGTGACGGTCGCGGTGCTGTCTTGGTCCGCCGTGCTGTCGCCTGTGCCGTCGTCTGTGCCGGCGGCACGTGCGTTTGTGCCGTTCGTGGCGTGCTCGCTGTCCCCAGTGGCCTCGTTGTCTCCGTTGTCTCCGCTGTTCCCGCTGTGTCCGGACTCGTCCTCCGTTTCGGTGGCCGTGTCGCCATGGTCGGACAGTCGCGCGCCGGTGAACTCGACGGTCACCGGGATGTCGGGGACGCCGTCGCCGGAGGCGGTCTCGACCCTGATGGTCCACTCGCCGGCGGTGCCGACCTGCTGCTCGTCCTCCGGGGCGCTCAACCGTGCGTTCCAGGGGCCACGGAACTTCTCTGCTTCCGCCTTGAGCTCGTTGACCCGGGTCCGCTGCTTGGTGGTCATGGTTCCGGCGTGGAAGTCGATGTCGTAGGCGACCTTCTCCGCGGGCACATCCTTGCCGAGTCCGCCACCCTCGTAGGCCGGGTCTGCGGTCCAGGAGTGCAGCAGGTGAGCGACCGCGCCTGCGGTGGTGTCGTTGTCCGTGTCGCCGTACCGCAACAGCAGGTAGGAAATCTTGGCCGCACGATCCGTGGGGAGGGGATTCCCCCACTTGGTGAGCAGCTTGTCGCCGGGCTCGTATCTTTCGTCCGTGTCCGGTGCCTTCAGCTGGTAGTCAACGCAGAACACCGGCTCGCCGTTGACCCGGTATGAGCCGAGCCACTCCGGTGCTCCATTCGGGTTGCCGGCATGTTGCTGGCCGGGTTCGACGTAGTACCCGTTGGCCCTGTCGGTCCCGGCGGCCGCCGGGGTTGTCAGGGCACCGACGATCAGCCCGGACAACGCCGTGACCACCAGAGCTCCCCGTGCCCTGTGCCTGCGCGATCCCATATTCCCGTGTCCCTTCCAATCAGTCATCAATCGGGCACGACTCGTGAGGATTCCGGCTGTCGACGCGGAGTTCAATCGGCCAAATGGTGGGTATCGTTGTGAACTCACAGTAATCAACTGTTCGATCCGCGACGCATGCCGTTGTGCAGTAGGCTTGTCCCGCTCCGGGGGTGTACGAACAAGCCGCTACGATTCCGGTTGGGGCCCGCGCCAATTGCGTAGGAACCTGCTGTGAGCAAGGTCGCGTCGGGGCGCGGGAACCACAGCTGAGTCGGCAACGTTCAATCGAGTAGCAGTGCCAGAACTCCCAGGAGGATCAGGTGCGTACAAGTAGTAATCCCGCGTTCCGCAAGCTGCCCACGGGCAGCGCGGCACACGGACCCTACGGGGCGCCGCCCGTAGGCTTCAACCAGTCACAGGGCGGGCATCCCGGCTACGGCACGCCGCAGGCGCCTCCGGGCGAGGCCAACCGGCCGATGACCGTCGATGACGTCGTCGTCAAGACCGGCCTCAGCCTCGGGGTCGCCCTGGTCACCGGTGTCCTGGCTGCGATCTGGGCACAGGGACAGGCCGAAGCGGGCGCTTCCGGGCCGATCATCGGGGCCATCATCGGCGGCGCGATCGTCGGACTGATCCTGGCGCTGGTCATTATTTTCCGCAGCAAACCGAGCGCCCCCCTGACGTTGGCGTACTCCGCGGCCGAGGGTGTTGCGCTCGGGGCGGTCAGCGGTGTGGCGACGATGCTGTACCCGGGGGTCGCGCTACAGGCGCTGGCGGGTACGGCGGGAGTGTTCATCGCGATGCTCGTGGTCTACAAGACCGGCGCCGTCAAGGTCACCCCGAAACTGACCAAATGGATCATTGGCGCGATGGGCGGCGTCGTCGCTCTGATGCTCATCAACCTCCTGCTCAGTTTCGTGATCCCCGGTGGGCTCGGCATCCGCAGCGGCGGGCCGATCTCGATCATCTTCAGCCTTGTCGTGATCGGTATCGCAGCGTTCAGTCTCCTGCTGGACTTCGACATGACCGACAAGATGATCCGCGCGGGTATGCCGCAGAAATGGGCCTGGTACGCGGCGTTCGGGTTGATGACCACGTTGGTGTGGCTCTACCTGGAGATCCTGCGACTGTTGACGTACTTCCAAAGCGATTAGGGGCGCTGCACAGCACAGCGAGCACGTAACGGGGCGTCCGGCCGAAAGGCCGGACGCCCCGTTACGTGTGATCGTTCTGTCAGTTCAGCCGTTCCAGCACCATTGCCATTCCCTGGCCGCCGCCGACACACATGGTCTCCAGACCGAACTGTTTGTCGTGGTGCCGCAGCGAGTTCAACAGTGTCGAGGTGATTCGGGCGCCGGTCATGCCGAAGGGGTGGCCCACCGCGATCGCCCCACCGTTGACGTTGAGCTTGTCGAGGTCGATGCCGAGATCCTCGTAGGAGGGGATGACCTGGGCTGCGAACGCCTCGTTGATCTCCACCAGGTCGATGTCGCTGATACTCATTCCCGCACGGGACAGGGCCTGCTGGGACGATTCGACGGGACCGTACCCCATGATCTCGGGGGAGAGTGCGGTGACGCCGGTGGACACGATCCGCGCCAGCGGCGTCAGGCCGAGTTGTTTGGCCTTCTCGTCCGACATGATCACCAGCGCGGCCGCGCCGTCGTTGAGTGCGCAGGCGTTCGCCGCGGTGACACGGCCGTCGGGGCGGAAGACGGGTTTCAGTCCCGAGACACCGTCCATGGTGACTCCCGCACGGGGGCCGTCGTCGGAATCCACAACGGTGCCGTCCGGCAGGGTGACCGGGGTGATGTCCCGGGACCAGAAGCCGTTGGAGAGGGCCTGCTCGGCCAGGTTCTGCGAGCGCACTCCGAACTCGTCCATCCGCTCGCGGGAGATTCCCTTGCGCCGGGCGAGATTCTCGGCGGTTTGCCCCATCGCGATGTAGACATCGGGAAGCTGGCCGTCCTGTCGGGGATCGTGCCAGTCGTCGTCACCGTGCTCCGCGCGCTCGGCGGTGCGCTGTTTGGCATCGGCGAACAGCGGGTTGTGCGTGTCCGGCAGTGAGTCCGAGTTGCCCTTCGCGAACCGTGAGACCGTCTCCACACCCGCGGAGATGAACACGTCGCCTTCGCCCGCGCGGATCGCGTGCATTGCCATGCGGGTGGTCTGCAGGCTGGACGAGCAGTAGCGGGTGATCGTGGTGCCGGGAAGGTGGTCGTAACCCAGTTGCACGGCGACGGCCCGACCCATGTTGAATCCGGACTCGCCGCCGGGCAGACCGCACCCGAGCATCAGGTCGTCGATCTCGGCGGGGTCGAGTTCGGGAACCTTGTCGAGTGCGGCGGTGACCATCTTGGCGGTCAGATCATCGGGACGCATGTCGACCAGTGAGCCCTTGCCCGCCCGACCGATCGGTGAGCGAGCCGTCGACACGATCACGGCTTCCGGCATCAGGAGTACTCCTCTACACGAAACTGTTACGGATGCCCATATCCTGCCGTGCACGTCCCGCGGACCGACACGGAGGTGAGTAACCCAACGTTTCCGTAACCCCGACGTTTGCCCAACCCCCGACGTGTCGGTGGCTGCGGCGTGTCCATGGCTCCAGCGTGGCGGAGGCGGAGCGCCGGGGTGCGTCGTTGTCCGGCTCGCCCGATGCGGCCGACTCTCGGCTGGGGCGGGGTCGGGGCGTTAGGCTGAGCGCGTGGAATACGCAGAACATGTCTTTGACCTCGTGGGTGACACCCCGTTGGTCAGGTTGAACACGCTGGCGGAGGGGCTACAGCCTCTGGTGTTGGCGAAGGTGGAGTACTTCAACCCCGGCGGCAGTGTGAAGGACCGGATTGCCCTGAGCATGGTGCTGGCCGCCGAAGAGTCCGGGGAACTGCCGCCGGGCGGCACGATCGTCGAACCCACGTCCGGCAACACCGGTGTCGGACTGGCCATGGTGGCACAGCGCAGAGGGTATCGATGCGTTTTCGTCTGTCCGGACAAGGTCAGTCAGGACAAACGGGACGTGCTCGAAGCCTACGGTGCCGAGGTCGTGGTGTGCCCGACGGCGGTACCGCCCGACCATCCCGAGTCGTATTACAGCGTCTCCGACCGGTTGGTGGGCGAGATCGACGGTGCGTGGAAGCCGGACCAGTACGCCAACAATGCGAACCCCACGAGTCATTATCATTCGACGGGGCCGGAGATCTGGCGGCAGACCGAGGGGCGGATCACACACTTCGTCTCCGGTGTCGGCACGGGGGGAACGATCAGTGGGACGGGCAAGTACCTCAACGAGGTCTCCGACGACGCTGTGCGGATCGTGGGCGTGGACCCCGAGGGCTCGGTGTACTCCGGCGGTTCGGGACGGCCGTATCTCGTTGAGGGCGTCGGTGAGGACTTCTGGCCGCAGACCTACGACCGCGACATCGCCGACGAGATCATCTCCATCTCTGACGGTGACGCGTTCCTGATGACCAGGCGACTCGCCGCCGAGGAGGGGCTGCTCGTCGGCGGATCGTGCGGCATGGCCGTGTCCGGTGCGCTGGAACTGGCGCAGCGCTGCGGCCCGGACGACGTCATTGTCGTGTTGCTGCCGGACAGTGGCCGCGGGTATCTCACGAAGGTGTTCAACGACGCGTGGATGTCCTCGTACGGTTTCCTGCCGCCCGACTCGTCCGGTGCGACGCTGGGGGACGTGCTGCGGCGCAAGGACGGCTCCATTCCCGAGCTGGTGCACACCCATCCCAGTGAGACGGTCGCCGAGGCAGTGATGATCATGCGTGAGTTCGGGGTGAGTCAGATGCCGGTCGTGAAGGCGGAGCCACCCGTCATGGCTGCGGAGGTTTCCGGGGCGGTAAACGAACGTGACCTGCTCGATGCGCTGTTCACCGGGCGGGTACAGCTGGCGGACAAGCTGGAGCAACACATGTCGCCTCCGCTGCCCGCGCTGGGGGCGAGTGAGTCCGTGGGTTCCGCGATGAAGGCGTTGAGTTCGGCCGACGGTGCGCTGGTACTCATGGACGGTAAGCCGGCGGGCGTGGTGACACGGCAGGACCTGCTGGCATTCCTCGCCGGACGGTGAACCGCGGACTCCGAACCCACTGTGTAACACGCTGATTACAACGTCGAATGGGGCATTGACAGTGCCTCATGGCGGGATCGGATAGCGTGGTTCGCAACCAACGACAGAAACCAGGTCCTCGTCAAGGGGGTTCGCAACCCGCATGAGTTCTCCGCAGCCACCGAACCAGCCTGGGGACGGCGGCCAACCGCCGTCCCAGGACCCGCCGAGCGGGCCACAACAACAGCAGACTCCGTTCGATGCGCCGGAATCCACCCAGGCCGTTCCGCCTGGGCAGGATCCGAATGCGGCGCAACAGGCGGGCACACCCTCGGGCAACCCGTATTCCGAGCCGGAGTCGACCCAGGTCGTACCACCCTCCGGCGGGGGCCAGCAGCCCGCTGCGGGGGGTGGGCAGTCCGGGGCGGAATCGACCCAGATGGTGCCACCGGACCAGCAACCCCCCGCACCCATTCCGTACGCTCCGCCGCCGAGTGCTGCGGACAACCCGGCGGCGATGGACCCGCAGGGCGGTTTCGGCCAGCAGCCCCCGCAGGGGCAACCTCCGCAGGGACAACCGCCGCAGGCACCGCCACCCGGACAGCCCGGCGGTTTCGGCCAGCAGCCACCGCCACCGGGACAGCCGGATCCGAGCGGTGGTTTTTCCCAACAGGGTCCGCCACCCGGTTTCGGCCAGCAGCCGCCGCAGGGCGACCCCAGTGGTTTCGGTGGTCCGCCGCCTGGCGACCCGAGCGGTTTCGGCGGCCCACCACCGGGTCAGCAGCCGGGCGGTTTCGGCCAGCAGCCACCGCCCCCCGGAGCGCCCGGCGGTTTCCCGCCGCAGGGCCCGCCCCCCGGCCAACCAGGCGGCTTCGGCGGCCCACCCCCACCCGGATACGGCGGGGCGCCGCAGGGCGGCAACACGCAGCTCTTCGGGTGGATCGTCGGTGGTCTGGTCGGTCTCTTCGGGCTGATCGCGTTGATCTTCTCGTTCGTTGATCTGGGCGACGTCCTGGGACTGGAGGACGACGTACCGTCCAGCATCGATGTGGACGAGGCACTGGACCGATTGGGCATGGCGTCCAGCGGCGCACTGACCTTCTATATTGTGATGCTGCTGATCGGTTCCGTTGCCACTCTCGGCAGTGGTGTGATGTTGGCGTTGGCCAGCAAGTTCAGTGCTGTCTTGCAGAAGATGGTTCCGATCGCGACGGCGGTTGGTGGTTTACTGCTGTTCCTGTTCAGCATTCTGCTGATGATCGGCACGAGCCCGGATGTGGAAGTATCGACTGGACCCGGTATTGGTACTCCCGTGCTCTATCTGATCTTTGGCATTCTGGTTGCCGTAGTCGGAGCGCTGGGGTTGATTCCTGCTACGGCTTCCTACATTGGGCTTGGTGGTTCCGGCCAGCGTGGTCCGTCGGGTGGCTTCGGTGGGCCTCCTCCCGGTGGGGGCTTCGGTCCGCCGCCGCAGCAGCAGCCGGGTGGGCAGTTCCCGCCGAGTGGCGGCATGGCGCAACCGGGCCAGCCGGGTCCGCCGCCGCAGCAGCCTGGCCAGCCGCCGGGCGGGCAGTACCCGCCGAGTGGTGGGTTCCCACAACCGGGTCAACCCGGCCCGCCGCCGCAGCAGCCTGGCCAGCCGCCGGGCGGGCAGTACCCGCCGAGTGGTGGGTTCCCACAACCCGGTCAACCCGGCCCCCCGCCGCAACAACCGGGTCAACCTGGCCCACCACCGCAGCAGCCCGGTGGCTATGATCCCCAGCAGCCACCGCCACCACCGCAGTGGTGAGGTGAGTTCCGTGGTGGTGCCCTGTCGGTCGATGATCGACAGGGCACCATGTGCGTCCGTGGCGGGTGCCGCCAGCCGGATCTGTCGAGCGCGCGGCGGTGAGCCGTTGCGTCCTGCCTACTGATCATTCACGGGTGACTGTGCGGCGTACCCGTGCTCGGTACAGTCGGCGCCAACGTTCGCACGGTCCGAGGAGAGCCCCGTTCGATGACTTACCCACAGCCGCCCCAGTACGGATCACCATCTGGCAGGCCGCAGCGTCCGCCGAGCAGTGGTACTTACGTGTCTACCTCGGTGTTCGGCATGCTCGGGGCGATCGTCGTGTTGATGGAATTTTTCGGGATGGCTGAACACCTCGGCGGCATGCCGGACCGTGTGGTCATCGTGGTGTTGTTGAAGCTGCTCGTTGTCGGCTGTCTGGTCGCAGGCTCCTGTGTGTTGTTCGCGAAGAAGTTCGCAGGTACGTTTGTCATCGCCGGCGGTGCAGGTCTCTTCCTGCTGACCCTGATCCTGTTCCCCGTTGTCACACACATGGATCTGGGACGGTATGTCCAGCTGCTGGGCACCCTCGACCCGGATCTGGCCGGCGGAATGCAACTGTTCTCCTTCGCCTTCGTGATTGTCGCGGTATCGTGTGGTTTCGCTCCGGGAACCAAGCGGTATCTCGATTTCGTGACGGCGAATCGATCGCGAACGGCGCAGCCACCGCAGCCGATGTTCCCGCCCCAGGGGCACCAACAACCGTATTCCCAGTGGGGCCAGTACCCCCCGCCGTATCCGCAGCAGCCGTCCGTGCCTCAGCAGCCCTCTGCGCCCCAGCCCGATCCCCAACAGCAAGCCTACCCACCGTCGGGACAGCAGCCGCAGCAGTGGTATCCGGGCCCGCGGTGACGAACCGTCGGGCTTAGGGTGGCGGTTATGGTTGCAGATCCGAACACGTACTCTTTCGACACGCGTGCGATCCACGCGGGCCAGGAACCCGATCCGGAAACCGGCTCGGTCATCGTCCCCATCTACCAGACATCGACGTTCGCGCAGGACGGTGTCGGTGCGCTCCGCCAAGGCTACGAGTACGGCCGTACCGGCAATCCGACGCGGACCGCCATGGAACAGGCCCTTGCCGCGCTGGAGGATGCCCGCCATGCGCAGGCGTTCGCTTCCGGGATGGCTGCCAGCGACGCCGTGCTGCGCGGAGTGCTGCGGCCCGGTGATCACCTCGTGCTGGGTGACGATGCGTACGGCGGTACGTTCCGACTGATCGACAAGGTGCTCGCCGAGTGGGGAGTGAGCTATACCGTCGTGCCGATGGCGCGGCTCGACGAGGTGCGTGCCGCGATCAGGCCGGAAACGAAGCTGGTCTGGTGCGAAACACCGACGAACCCCCTGCTCGGAATCTCCGACATTGCCGCGTTGGCGGAGCTCGCACACAGTTCCGATGCCCAACTCGTCGTGGACAACACGTTCGCGACGCCCTACCTGCAACGTCCGCTGGCGCTCGGCGCCGACGTGGTCGTGCACTCCACCACCAAGTACCTCGGCGGTCACTCGGACGTGGTCGGCGGTGCGGCGGTCACCAACTCCGACACAATGGCTGAGCACCTGTTCTTCCTGCGGAACTCGACCGGTGCCTCACCCGGCCCGTTCGACTCGTGGCTCACGCTACGCGGTATGAAAACGTTGTCCGTGCGCATGGAGCGGCACTGTGACAACGCGGAACAAGTCGTGACGGCGTTGCGTGCCCACCCCAAAGTGACGGGCGTGTACTACCCGGGCGAGCCCGCACACGACGGCCACGAACTGGCCACGAAGCAAATGCACCGGTTCGGCGGCATGGTCTCGTTCACCCACGCCGATGGTGAGCAGGCAGCGCTCGACGTCGTCGCACGCACCCAACTGTTCACCCTGGCCGAGTCGCTCGGCGGCATCGAATCGTTGATCGAACATCCCGGCAGGATGACCCATGCCAGCGTCGCGGGCTCCAGACTGCAGGTGCCCGACAATCTGGTCCGGCTGTCGGTCGGCATCGAGAACGCCACCGACCTCGTCGCGGACCTGCGCCAGGCACTGGAGTGACTGGAAGGTGTGCGACGAGTGTTCAGGCAGCGGGCCCGGTCGGCGGTCCGTCCCGTCATCAAGCGAGACGGACACGTGACGCAAGCGGTCCATGCCGCTGGTGAACGGGCTCAGCGACGGTCGTTGTCCAGTTGGGTGGTCGCGCTCGTGCTGTCCGGCTCATCGGGATCCTGTGTCGGCGCGCCGGGAAGCTGGTCACCGTTGACACAACCCCCGATGAGTTCAGTACTGTTCGCGTGCCGAACATACTGTCCGGCGTTGTCGCACGGCATGGCCTCGACCGTATAGACGGCTGCGCCGCTGAGTGTCAACGCCGCAGCCAACCCGGCTACGACTGGTAGCGCACCGTTGCCACGCAGCCGACCACCCGGAGTGGTTCGCCGCCCCGTCGCCATGTGTCTCCCCATTCGTAGCTTTACTTCCGTTTCAAGCGTACCTGCCGTCACCGATCCGGAGACGACACGGTTCGGGCGGTGGGTTGTCCCGGTGGGGGAGGCGTCAACTCCTCGAAGAGAAAGGATCGCGTGTCATGCGGCTTGTCAACGGCGAACAGATCTCCGCCGCGCGGGAACTGCTCGCGAACGTCGTCCGCCGGACCCCGATGGAACACGCTCGTGATCTGCACAGTTCCGACGGCGGGGATGTCTACCTCAAATGCGAGAATCTGCAACGAACAGGCTCGTTCAAGATCCGCGGTGCCTACACCCGGCTCCACGGGCTCAACGCCGAGGAACGCGCGCGGGGTGTCGTCGCCGCCAGCGCGGGTAACCACGCTCAGGGGGTGGCGCTGGCCGCGAACCTGCTCGGCATTTCCGCGACCGTGTTCATGCCGGAACTCGCTCCGTTACCGAAGTTGGCCGCCACCCGTGCGTACGGGGCGGACGTGCACACGCAGGGGGCCGTGCTGTCGGAGGCCCTCGATGCGGCCACCTCGTTCGCCGAACGAACCGGTGCGGTGTTCATTCACCCCTTCGATCACCAGGATATCGTGGCGGGGCAGGGAACTGTCGGGCTGGAGATCGTGGAGCAGGTTCCCGACGTGGCCACGGTACTCGTGGCCACGGGCGGCGGTGGTCTCGTGTCGGGGCTGGCGGCGGCACTTCGGGCGGTGAAACCGGCAGTGCGGATCGTGGGGGTGCAGGCCAAGAACGCGGCGGCGTTCCCACCGTCACTGATGGCGGGAGCTCCGGTAGGGCTGGAGTCGACTCAGACCATGGCGGACGGGATAGCCGTCGCGAAACCCGGACCTGTGACGTATGCGCACGTGTCGGAGCTGGTGGACGATGTCGTCACGGTGAGTGAGGAGTCGCTGTCGCGGGCCGTGCTGCTGTGTCTGGAGCGGCGCAAGATGGTTGCGGAACCGGCGGGCGCGGCGGCCCTGGCGGCCATGCTCGAATACCCGGGGGAGTTCCCCGGCCCGGTGGTGGCGTTGCTCTCCGGTGGCAATGTCGACCCGCTGTTGCTGTTGCAGATCATCCAGCACGGTATGACGGCGGGTGGCCGGTACCTGCAACTCCAGTTGCGGGTGCCCGACAGACCGGGTTCGTTGGCCGGCGCCCTGTCGAAGGTCGGTGAGCTCGGAGCGAACGTTCTCGACGTGCATCACTCGCGCATTTCGGGGGCGCTGGCACTCGGTGAGGTGGAGGTGTCGCTGAACCTCGAGACCCGCGGTGCGCAACACTGCGCGACGGTTTCGGCAGAGCTGCAACGGGCAGGCTACATCGTGTTGTGATGCTCCGTGACAGAGAACCGTGTGGTGGTCCCGCACCGATCGGGGCCACCACACGGTGGAAACGTCGTCGAACCGGTCACGGCCGGGGGGTCATGTCACGAGCGGTAGGGAACCGCCTTCTTGAGGGTGACTTTCTGTGTCGAACCGTTCGGTACCTCGTACTCGCGGGTCTCGTTCTCCCTGGCCCCGAGCAGAGCCTGCCCGAGCGGCGAGTCCGGTGAATACACCTCGATATCGCCCTCGGCTCCCTCCTCTCGAGTGGCCAGGAGAAAAACCTCGTCCTCGTCATCGCCCTCGTAGCGCACAGTCAGTACCATGCCCGGTTCAGCGACACCGTCGTTCGCGGGAGCTTCCCCGACTTTCGCTGTTCGTAGTAGCTCTTGCAGGTGCCGGATACGA
>Ga0079226_10000335_pt1 | contig 32231 bp, 33 predicted proteins | sample Poulit2014_FD_76345 | JGI IMG/M metagenome (GOLD analysis project Ga0079226, IMG submission 76345) | Agricultural soil microbial communities from Georgia to study Nitrogen management - Poultry litter 2014 | ecosystem: Environmental > Terrestrial > Soil > Agricultural land | place: USA: Georgia...
ACAAGCGCATCCGCGCCAAGCAGTTCCCGGAGCCGGTCAAGGACGGCGGTATGTCGTTCTGGCCGGAGCGCGAGGTCGACGCCTGGATCGAGCAGCGCGAGCGCGCGCGTGGCGGGGAGGGAGAAGAGCAATGAACGAGCACGACGCCGACTACGTGGACGCACTGGACCACATCATGCGCGTCGCCAGGGCCAGCCGGACGAAGACGCGCCGGCTGCGCTGGATCGAAGGCCGCGCCCGCTGCGCCCTGGGAGGCGGCGACTGGCGGGATCTTGACATGCCGAAGGATGTGGACCGCGAGAACTTCCGGCTGAAAGGGACCGTCGCGCGGCTGCAGTTTGAGCGGCGGGAGCTGCGGGAAGCGCTGGAGCAAATTGCTGCCATACGCCTGGATCACTGCATAGGGCCGCACGGCATGGCGCTCCGCATGCAGGAGATCGCCAGCGCTGCCATCGCCCGCGCTAAGGAGGCCAACTAACCATGTCCTCCCAGCGCGTCACCCTGCCCCAGCACAAAGTCACCCGTCTGCGCGCGCTCGCCGGCCGGATGCGGGACACCGACATCGCCGCCGAGCTCGGCACTTCTCTCGCCGTCGTCAAGAACAACGCCCGCGCGCTGCGCTTGAGTCTGCGCGTCACCGACCCGCAGCCGCGGCTGCGCCGGGTGCCGGCCATTGATCGGTTTTTGCAGCGGATGCTGGTCGCGGCCAACTTCACCCATGAGAAGAAACGCGAGGAAGCAGCATGACCACTGCCCTCCAATTCGATCTGTTCGAGCCCGCAGAACCTGAGCTGCCGATCGCGCGCCTCAGCAAGCACAACCACCGCTGCCTGCACCACGAGGACTGCCATTGGGAGCGGCACCGCGTGGACCACCAAATGACCTGGCAAATCGGCATTGGCCGGACAGAAGCCGGCTATTTCTCGACCTTCGGTTTTCAGCACGCAACGGGCGGGGCCATCGGCCCGGTGTTCATTCTGGACGCCCCGGCGCCCGATTTTTCCAGCGCCCGCCGGGCGGCGCTGGACCGCCTGCTGCAGGCCCTTGGCACGCACTCCGGCGCTGAAATGACGGCAAGCAAGCGGCGACTCGCGGCACATGTAAGGAGGCACGCATGAGCACTAAAGCAAGACCAATCCTCTTCAGCAGCCCGATGATCAACGCCCTGCTGGACGGCCGGAAAACGCAGACGCGGCGGATCGTGAAGCCGCCGAGGCAATGGCCTGAGAATTCGCACCCCGATCCGTTCGCCATGCCTCCAGCGGTGTGGTGGTGGAATGGAAAACATCATCGTGTAGGCGTTAGGCAGGAGTGCCCCTACGGCTCAGTTGGCGACTTGATCTGGGTGCGGGAGGCGTTCGCTCCACTCATCGTGAACGACTGGCCCAATCCGGTTGGTCCTGTCATCTACCGCGCCGAAGGGACTCATGAGGAGTATCCAGGGCGCTGGATCCCCTCGATCCATATGGCCCGCCGCTTTTCTCGCCTGACCCTGCGCATCACCGACGTGCGCGTGCAGCGGCTGCAGGAGATCAGCGAGGCGGATGCACAGGCGGAGGGCCTCGAGGCAATCGACTTTCCTTATGGCCGCTTTTGGCGGAACTACCTGCTTTCGGATTCGGAGGCACAGTGCTCCCCCATGCTGGAAACCCCGCGCGAGTCGTTCCTTTCGCTGTGGGACTCCATCAACGCCAGGCGCGGTTACGGCTGGGACGTAAACCCCTGGATCTGGGCGCTCAGCTTCGACGTGATCCACGCCAACGTGGACCAGGTGCCCCGGGAGCCAGCATGATCACCCACGATCACTGCGACCACTGCGGCTGGCCCGACCCAGAGTGCATATGCGCCCAGGAGGCGGTCCGCTCCCCCACCGCCCGCCTGCAGGCCCGTCTGTGGAACCTGGTCCCCGACCTGCCGATACCGGAGCGCGCCCGCGCCGAGAGCATCGCCAGCGCCCACGTGCTGAGGGGATCTTGGGCAGCACTGCCTGGCGGAGCGTTGCGCCGCAGTGAGCGGCTACCTGTGCGACTTCCCCGTCGCCGATGGGCGCACCTGCGACCTTCCGCTGTGCGCGAGCCACGCCTACGAAGTGGCGCCGGACACTCACTACTGCCCGGGCCACCTGCTGCTGTGGAAGGAGTTTCGGGACAGCGGCGGCGTTCAACGGGAACTGGCGAATGTCGTTCCGTACAAGAAGGAGGACACCTGATGGCAAGGTACGCCGAGAACACAAGCGTCAGCTCAGAGCGATCGCGCGCTGAGATCGAGACGATCCTGCGCCGTTACGGTGCCACTGGATTTATGTACGGCTGGCAGCAGGACGCGGCTGTCGTCGCTTTCGAGATGGCGGGCCGGCGGGTCCGTTTCGACCTGCCCATGCCGGACCGCCACAGCCGGGAGTTTACGCAGACGCCCACCGGCAAGGAGCGCAGCGAACTGGCTGCCGAAAAGGCATGGGAGCAAGCCTGCCGGCAGCGCTGGCGCGCGCTCGCCCTTGTGATCAAGGCCAAGCTCGAGGCGGTCGAGAGCGGGATCACCGAATTCGAATCCGAGTTTTTGGCGCATATCTGCCTGCCGGACGGCGGAACTGTCGGCCGCTGGATGCGGCCGCAGATCGCGCGCGCCTACGAAACCGGCCAAATGCCGCCGCTGATGCCGGCGCCGGGAGGTGATGCATGAGCATGAGTGATAGCGACTGGCGCGACATGGTCGTCAGGATGGAGCGCGATATCGAGACACTGCAGTGGCAGCTCGCCGCCGAAGAAGCCCACTCGCGCCGGATGTATGAGATCGCCCGTCGGCATCAAGGCGCGGCACGGGAGCTGCGGGCAGAGCTGGCGCGGGTGCGGAGGGCTGCCGAGCGCGTCAACGATGCGACGTTCTCCCATGTGGATGGGCGCGACCTGCTGGCTGAATTGCACCCCCGCAAGACGCTGGATATCAAGCGCCGCGTGGACGGTAAGGAGACGTGGTACGAAGGCGATTGGCTCTCCAGCCTCTACGACGCGGTGAAGAAGCTCCGGGCCACCCTCTCCCAGCCCGCTGAGCAGTCCACAGCACAGGAGAGCGGCGATGCGTGACGACGAACCAATCGAGGCGATGGGCGATGCAATCGAAATCGCCGCCGGCATCGACTGGAAAACGGCAGAGAACGCGGCCCACGCGGCCCTCGCCGCTGCCGAGGCGGCGGGATACCGGCTGGTGCCGGTGGAGCCGACAGCCGCGATGGTCACTGCCGGGGTCAGGCACGATGTGGTGCGCTGCGCTGACAGCAGCAGAGCCCGGCGACACGTACATCGACGATGGGCTGCACTACCAAATGAGCGTGGTGCACGGCGTCATCGTTGCGCTACCGATGCCGGAGCATGTGGACCACCCGCAATGGTGGTGGACGGAGACTGCGCCGCCGGAGGCGGATAGGTGGGCGGTCAAGCCGAGGACCGCTTAATCGGCACCACCTGGCCCGGCTCGCGCAGCCCATCAACAAAGTCTGCCCAGGCTTGCAGCATCGCCCGCCGCTCCGGCAGAAACTCGGCATGGTTGTAGGCCGCCGCCACTTTGTCGCGCGGCGCGTGGGCGAGCTGGCGCTCGATCACCAGCGGCGGGTAGCCGAGTTCGTGCAGGATGGTCGAGGCGGTGCCGCGGAAGCCGTGGCCGGATAGCCGCCCCGCATAGCCCATCCGCTCCAGCGCCCGGTTTAGCGTGGTGATGGTCATGCAGCGGGCCGGGTCGCGCAGGTTCGGGAACAGCAGCGGCCGGCCGCCGGTGAGGCTGTGCAGTTCGCGCAGCAGCGCCACTGCCTGGCGCGGCAGCGGCACCACGTGCAGCCGTCGCATCTTCATCCGTCCCGCCGGTATCCGCCACTCCGCACCGTCCAGGTCGAACTCTGCCCACTCGGCCTGGCGCAGCTCGCCCGGCCGCACGAACAGATATAGCAGCAGCCGCAGCGCGATCCGCGTGGTCGCATAGCCGCTGCTGTAGCCGTCCACCGCCGCAAGGAACGCCGGGATCTCAGCACGGCTCAGCGTGCCATGGTGCACCACGGCCGGCCGCTCCAGTGCGCCCTTGAGCGCTGCCGCCGGGTCCGAGTCGGCGCGCATGGTCGCCACCGCATAGCGGAAGATCGCCGAGCACCACTGGCGCAGGTTGAGCGCCACCACCTCGGCGCCCCGCTTGTGCACCTTCCTCAGCGCCTCCAGGAGCAGCCCGGCATTGCGCTCCACCTGCCGGATCGGCAGCGATCCGAGCTCCGGGAAGATGTCGGCCTCAAGCCCCCGCTCTACCTGTCGCTTGTAGTACGGCGTCCAGTTCTTTTCCTTCTCCGCGATCCACTCCCGCGCCACCGCTTCGAAGGTGGTGGCGTTGGCGTGCTGCTGCGCCAGCCGCTCAATCTTGCGCACATGAGCTGGATGCAACCCCTGCACCACCTGCGTGCGCGCCCACTCCCGCGCCTGGCGGGCATCGGCCAGCGACACCCGCGGGTACTCGCCCACCGCATAGACGTTTTCCTTGCCGGCGATTCGATAGCGGTAGCGCCAGAGCCTAGCGCCGGAGGGCTGCACCTGCAGGTACAGGCCGCGGCCGTCGGTGAGCTTGACGGGCTTCGGGCCGGGCCTGGCTTGGCGGATCTTGGTATCGGTCAGGGCCATCAAAGCGGGTATCGGCCAGGGGAACCCCGCCAGGATGCCCGCTTTTTGCGGGGATGGCAACGCACGCCGATGGACGTAGGTGGATGCCTCGTGCTGCGTCGGGCCGCACCGGATAATACGGCGCGCTGTCCACTGCCGTGCGCGCCGATCCGCCGCGGTCCCCCATGCCGCTGATCGATCATCAGCAGCATATAGCGCTCCAAAGCCGCGCCCTGCCTCGATTGGATACCTGGGTGCGCGGCGTGATGCCCGCTCTGATACCCGCTTTCGTTCAGACTGGAGGCGGACGCGGGCGCACAGCGGTGGACAGGCCGGAGATTATCGAACGCCGTCGCCGTGGCGGCAATGGCGACCTAGCGGCCCCCTGCGCGAGCTACTTGGCGACACCCCTGTTCTTCTCGTAGGTGCGCACGCCGGCATAGCCGAGATAGCCAGCAGTAAAGGTCCACCACATTTCTTCCGGAATCGCCGCAAATCCCCGGCCGACATTGCCGAAAAACAGCTCCATCTGCGCCGGAAAGAACACGCCGATCAGTGGCGCGACGATCACCAGCGACAAGATCACGCCGTAGAAGACATACATGAACGACGGCCGGGCGCGGCTCGTCCAGGGGTCTGCGCTGCTGGCTTCGGCGAGTATCGCCGACATGCGCGTCTCCAGCTCCTTGAGCTCTCCCGTTTGCTGCATTGCCAGTAGCTCAAGCTCCGCCTTCGCCTGCTGCTCCGGATCTGGAAACAACCGACCGATAAGACTCTTGCCGATCTCGAAGATACCGCCGATAAGTGCCGGATTCATGCTGCCTTCCCCCCTTGTTGAGACCACCAAGCCGCCACGTCGAAGCACGGGCAGGCCTTTTTCGGGTCGTAGTCGCGGTGGCCGCGGATCGCCGCACCCGGAAAGCGCCGGCTGTAGTAGCCGACCAGCGCCTCCAGTGCGGCCCACTGCGCGGCTGTGTAATTGCAGTCCGGTGTCTGCGCGCCGGCCCCGGCCAGCTCACCGCCCACCAGGCAGATACCGATGGAATCGTGGTTATGGCCGGCGACGTGGGCGCCTTGCTGCTCTATTGGCCGCCCCTCCTCGACCACGCCGTTGCGGCGAATGACGTGGTTGTAGCCGATGTCGGCCCAGCCGTTGCCGTCGACGTGCCAGCTGCGGATCTCGGCGGCGCCGATGTCCATGCCGGGCGGGGTGTAGGCCGCGTGGATGATGATTTTGTTGATGGTGCGCATTATCGCTCTCCAGGCACAAAGAAACCGGTGCGGGTCGGTGGTGGTTTCGTCCTGCCGCTACAGCTGCCAGCGCTTACGCAGGCCAAGCCAGAGCACGTTGTAGCCGCCGTGCTCGTCTTCGACCTGCACATCGCTGAGGTGCTGGAGCTCGAGAAAGATACCGTCGTACTCGGCACCGAGCGTGAGCTGGCCCAGGGTGCGCTGGCCGCCGATGCCGGAATCATCTCTGTGCTGGTCGATGCCGACCGCGCCCTCGATGTAGAGCGCCGGCCGCTCGGCCTGGGCCGGCAGGGCGAGCAGCAGCAGGGCAAAAAGCAGTACGGGCTTCATGGCGTCGGGCTCCGCGGGCCCTTCACGTGCGCCGCATCGTTGCCGGCGAGCCAAGTGATGTTGTCCTCGCCGCGGATGGCGTAGCCGGCTGGGCCGCCGTCGCCAAACGCCTTACCGCCGGGCTCACCGGGCTCACCGGGCTCGCCAAAGGCTCCACCATCGCCTGCTTTTTGGTCGCCCCTGCCCGGCGTCATTCGCATGGCGGGGCTCCCGAATCGGGGATCGTAGTAGCCGGCCCCAAAGCCGCCGGAGTCAAATTCAAAATCGCTGTAGCCGCCGCCACCACCACCTCCGCCTGCCAGCAGCCCGGTCAGGTCCAGCTTCAGCGGGGAGCGGGCAACCAGCGCCGTGCCGCCGGGAGTGCCCGGATCGGCCTGGGAACCATTGCCTAACCCTCCCACCCCCGCCACCCCGGCCAGCAGTCCCGGAATAACCAGCGTCACGTCCGAGTCGGCAGGGTAAACGCCGGTGTCGAAAGCGGGCTCACCGATGCTGCCGACAGGTACGCGGATATCACAGGAGATGTACAACTCCTCGGGAATCGTAATCACGCCGGCGACCCGCGATACCCCATCCCACCCCTGCGCAAGTAGCCAATCGGTCAGGACGAAATTGAACAGGTTCTCGGTCAGCGTCAGCTCGAACCCGAAGCCTGCGGGCCAGACAATCCGCCGCACCCCGCCCTGCACCACACTGATCTTCGACAGCGCAATGCGCGGCTCGGAGTTGACCAGTACGCTGAGGCTGTGCAGCACCGGCGAGACAGTCGGGTCGTCCGTCGTCAGCGTCTGCCGCAGCAGGGCGGTGCCGAGCGCTTGGCCGGCAGTGAGGCCGGGTAGAGGCTGGCCGTTGGTGCAGGCGAGCCACGTGGCGCCGTCGTCGTGGCTGATCTCGACCGTGATCGCGGTACCGGCGGGCGCGTCGGCCTGCCATGTGAGCGTGCTGTCGGCGTAGCGGCCGGCAGAGCTGAGATTGAGCGCGGCGGTGCGGGTGCCGGTGGTGTGGAGCTGGCGGACGGAGATGTTGTCGTAGTATACGGTGGAGCTGTCGCGACTGTAGAAAGCCGGCGCCTGGGCGGGGTCGCTGGCCTGCCACATCTCCGCATGAGAGCCGGCGCCGGCCAGCGCGCTAGCCGGTCCTCCGAGCGTGATTATTAGCTGCCCATACCCAGACACGACTCGGTAATCACAGGCCGCGCGATACCACGCGCCAACGCTCAGCGACAGCGAGTAATCAGGGACGACGCTCGGGCCGTTCGGATTGCTGCCGTCGTCCACGATCTCCAGCTCGCCGCCGACGACGCGGGCCGTGCCACGATCCGGCGCCCTGAGCCGCCAGCCCGCCATCCCCGCGCTGAAATCACCATTCTCGATCAGCTCATGCCCCGACCCCAGCCGCAGCCCGCCATCCACCACCTCCACGCCATCGAGCGTGCCGGCGGCGAGGTCGGCGGGGTGGCGCAGCCCAACGCGCTGCACAGATGCCTTGCTGATCTCCGTCCGCGCGCCACCTTGCGATACCGACAGCTTCATGGCCCCACCTCCGGGTCGAGGTAGATCACCAGCTCGTCGGTGTTCTCCAACAGGAACCGGGCGTGGTAGTAGGCGCTGGCGGCGGCGGCAGCTGCTTGCTTTGCCTCGGCCTTGGCATCCTGTGCGTGTTTCTTCGCACTGTACTCCCCACCCGCAACCGGGCCATCCGTTTTGCTCGCCCAGTCCTTCGCCGAGCCGTCCGGTGTGTCGCCGACCGCGTGCATTTTGGCGCTGTAGCCGCCATCCTCGACCGGGCCGCTGGTCTTCTGCGCCCACTGCCTCGCCGAGCCGTCCGGCACCGCCTCACCGATGGCGTGCTCCCGAGCACTGTACTGGCCCGAATCCACGCCACTATCGGTATCCACTACCGTCGCCCCCAGCTGCGTCGCCCAGCGGCCGGCCGTGGTGCGGTGCTTGCCGGCGGTGTCGGCGCTGTTCGCCGCCGCCGCTTCGGATTCTTTGACACCCTCTATTAAGGTGTCCGGATGCTCGGTGCTGGAGGCGCGCACCTTGACCGCGCGGTTCAGCTCCTCTTGCTGCTGCTGCAGGGTCATCACGACCCGGTCGAGCGAGGTCTCCACCACCTCCGGCGAGTAGCCGCCCTGGTTGCGCAGGTCGGTCGGCTGCGTGAGCCGCATGTCGCGCAGCAGGGTCAGGTGGTAGCCGGCCGGCAACGGGCCGGCGGTCAGCACGATCTCGCCGCCGCCGCTCGTGCCGACCCCGCGCACCGTGTAGTCGACGTCGACCGTCAGCGTGGTTTCGGCGCCGAAGCTGTCGGCCACCAGCACCCGCAGGTCCTGCTTGCGCAGGACCGGGAACGTGTACTGGAAGGTGTCGGCAGCTCCAGTGCCCTCGTAGTCGTTACGTCGGTTCTCGCTGGATACCGTCATGGCAGCCCTCGTGTCTCGCTATTGTTCGTCGCGCGACCGCCGGTACAGCAGGCCGTGGACGATATCGCCCGGCCCCTCCGGCTCGGTCTCGCCGCTGGTCAGGTCCCACAGGTAGTCGAGCGTGATGCGCACCTGCCCGGTCGGCAGCCGCAGCAGGTAGCCGCTGGACTCCAGCAGGTCGAAGACCTGCTCGTCGCTCAGGTCGTCCTCGTACACCGCCTCGCCGGCCTGGATAGTGGTGCGGGTAATGCGGTTGATGGCGTCCAGCACCGGGCTGAAGCGGGCATCGCGCAGCGAGCCGTCCAGCGCGTACGCCTCCAGGCCGTGGGCGATGTCGCGCAGAATCGGCACCGGGGTAGCGAGGCTGGCCACCGAGGTCACCGCCAGCCACTTGGCCCAGCAATCGGTATCGCCCGGCTCGCACTCCGGCCCGCGCGCCGCCAGCAGCTCGGAGATGACCGCCGGCAACATGGTGATCAGCGCAGCGCTGATGACCAGCTCCGGCGCGTAGCGCGCACCGCGCTGGCCGACCAGGTCGCCGGCCGAGCGCAACCGGCCGTACTGCGCCGCGAACGGGGTCAGGAACATGGTCAGCATCCGCATCACCCCGCGCCGCCGCTGCAGGGCGTTGAGGTCCTTGGCACCGCCGGCGCCCTGGGTGCGGCGCACGGCGGCATCGCCGGCATGGATCGCCTGCGCCTCGGTCGCGCCCTGCGCCAGGGCGCCACGGTAGGCGGCCAGCCAGGCCGGAATGCTGACCAGCTTCTCGGTCATGACGATGCCGAAAAAGGCACCGCGCTCGATCTTGCGCCGCAGAATGCCGACCTTGCCGGACTTGATGCGGCGCAGCTCGTCGCGGATGTCGCGGTCGATGGTCTGGAAGCGGTGGCGCATCTCGCCGGAGCGCGCCACCACGAACTGATGGGCGGCCAGCGGGTTGCGCGCCACGCGGTTGATGGCGTCGAGGTAGTAGCGGCTGCCGTAGTGGCTGCGGATGTATTCGATCACGTTCGGCGCACCGGCGAACTGCGCCAGCATGGTGGTCGCCTTGTAGCCGAGCGCCACCAGCGTCACCCGCGAGCGGGCGCCTTCGATGGCGCGGTCGTAGCCGGTCAGGCTGTCGCCGGCGCTGGCCACGCGGTCGTTGGCGATGCCCTTGAGCCAGGGCATGAACAGCCGCTCGTAGCGGTCGCCCAAGTGGTCCTGCAGGGCGGCGCGGATCTGCGGTTGCTGCAGCAGCCAGTTGGCGTCGATCAGGAACTCGCGGTGGGTGAGATCCTTGATGACGCCGGCCAGGTGCTTCTGCAGCACGTGATTGAGGTCGAGCAGCAGCGGCGCGGCAAAGCGGGTCCGGCCCTTGCGGTGGCTGCTCGGGCTGGTGGCCCGCGCATAGCCTTCTTCCACCAGCCCGGCCAGCGGCCCGCTCTCCTGCTGCAGGCCCTGCGTCGAGTGGCGCGGGTCGTACACCAGCGGGTAGTAACCGCCGGCCAGCTCCACTGTCTCGCCGCTGCGCAGGGTAATGGTGACCGGCCGCCGCTCGACCTTGTCCAGCGGCACCCCGGCCACCCGCTGCTGCAACTCGTTGAGCGGCTGCCACAGCGTGTCGACGGCGTCCCACGCCTGCTGCACGAACTCCAGGTCGGCCGCATCGAGCCGGCCGATCAGCGCCAGCACCTCGGCCTCGCGGCCCTGCCAGCCGAAGCCGCGCAGCATCTTGTCCCAGTTCGATTCGTTGCCGATGTTGAGCGCCAGGCTGATCACCGCGAACCGCGAGAACGGCTGCTCCGGCCGCAGGCTCGACTGGAAGGTGTCGGTCATGCGCACGCTGTCGCGCGTGAGCAAGCCGTCGATCAGCTGGCCGACCCGTTCGCCGACCTGGGCATGCATATCCAGCTCGGCGGTCTGCGCCGCGCTGGCCAGGTTGAACAGGTAATCGTGCCAGGGGCCGGTAGCACCGCCGTCCAGCCACTCGACCAGCGTCTCGACCGGGATCATGTCGGCGTCGAACTCGCCGAGGCGGTCGGCAGCACGATCCAGCCAGCCTTTGAGAATATCCTCCTTGGGCGGCTTGCGTCGCTTGCGGGCCTCGGCCGCTTGGCTCACCAGCTCGGCCACCACCTGCTCGCGCTCGACCAGCTTCTCGCCGGCGCGCAGTTGGCGGGAGCGGCGGGCCAGTGTCTCGATTGAGCGGGCGGCGTCGTAGATGCCAGTCAGCTCGTCCAGGGTCAGCTCGCGGTAGTTGCGGCGGCTGGCCTCGTTGAACAGCGCCGGGTCGATGGCCGGCTCGAAGCCGGCGGCCAGCTGCTCCTGGTACCAGGCCAGCAGACTCGCCCGCTCGTCCAGATCCTTGAGCGGCACGCTGGCGAACTCGAAGCGCTCCAGCAGGGCGTCCAGCTGCTCCAGGTAGGCGATCCCGCCCTTGCCGATGCGCTCGCGCGCGACCGGCCTGGCCAGACCCTTGAGGTGCTTGACCATCTTGTCGCGGCGCTCTTGCGCCCGCACCGCCGCCAGGTACAGCTCGGTGTTGACCAGCTCGCGCCGCTTGGCGATCGCCGCCGCCTGCCAGTCGCCACGCCCCACCGCCGTCAGCGCCTCGCGCCCCGAGCGGCGGGCGGCCTGCAGGTAGCGGTGCGGCTGGAGCTCGCGCAGCCGGATCTGGCCGATACGGCCGTCGGCCATCTGCCGCACCACCGCCAAGGAGGGCAGCGCCTCGCGGATCTGCGCCACCCCCTCGCGCCGCGCCTGGGTCTGCTGCTGGCGCTCGGCCCGCACGAATGGGCTCACCTCGCGCTGCTTGCGCCTGAGCGCGCGCAGCTCGGCCAGCACGATCCGGCTGCGCTGGTCGCCGTGCACCGCCTCGCGGGCGGCGTCGGCAATGGTGCCGTCAAAACGCAGGTCGCCGTGCTCCTGGACCACGCGGGCGTCGGTCTCGGCCTCCAGCACGGCCCGCTTCGGCTGCAGGCTGGCCAGGGCATCCAGCAGGGCGTCGCCGCTGGCAAAGCCCAGCCGCTCGGCGGCCAGGTCCGGATGGATACCGCCCTCGCGGGCGTACAGGTAGGCGCTGCGGTGCTCCTGGTTGCGCGGCCCCGGCAACTGCCGCAGGAAGCTCTCGCCGTGGCTGGCGACGATGGCCGCCTTGTCCAGCTTGAACGGCTCCAGCCCGCCCGGCAGCGCGTCGCCACCCGGCTCCTTGCCGGTGGCCAACCACGCCAGCGCCCGGTACTCCGGCTGGGCATTGAGCTCCTGCTCGACCTGGTCGCGGATGGCGGCGCGGGCCTCCTTCCACCACTGCGCGCGCTCGCGCTGGTACTGCGCCATCAGTCGCTGCTGCAGCGTCTGGCGCGCCTGCTGGCTCGCTTCCGCCACCGTCTTGCGGTAGGTGGCAAACTCGGCCTCGGACATGCCGGCCGCCTCGGCGTCGGTGAACAAGGCCGCCACTTCGCCCTCGGCCTCGGCGGCGGCGATCTCCTGCTCGGTGGCCAGCAGCCGGTCCATCACCGCCCGCACTTCCGGGGTCAGATTGACCCGCAGCTCGGCGAGCGACTGGTACAGCGCCACCAGCCAAGCGCGGAAGCGAGCGAAGGCGGCGCGCAGCTCACTCGACGGCGCGATGGCGAACTCGGCCGTGTCCTCGCCGCGGAGGTAAGCCTCAAAGCCACGCGCCCAATACTCGTGCATCTCGGTGACGATGCGGCTCTCCAGCGGACCCTGCGGCGCGCGCCAGCGCGCGGCGACCTGCCGGATCAACTCGGCCCCGCCGGCGGCCTCGACTTCGGCGCGCAGCTCGGGCGTCATCAGGCTGTGGATATGCCCGGCCTGCTGCTGCCACCACGCCTGCACGGTGGCCATGTCCTGCTGCACCGTCTCGGCGATACCGGGGATTTGCGCGTCTTCGGCCAGCTCCTCCAGAAACAGATGGCCGGACTCGTGCAGAAAGGTGGAGAGGTTGGCGTCCTGCAGCAGCCGGATGGTGGTGGCGTCGGCGCCGAAGGTGATCGAGCCGCGGGCAACGCGGCGCTGGCGCTGGTCCAGGGCGCCGTCCGACTGGAACAATACCCGCTCCTGGTCGGCCCGCGCTGCCTCGCCGATCACCCGCGCCCGATCGGCGTCGTCCCCAGCCTTGTAGGTGTGGGTGCGGCTGGGCTCGATGTTCTGCGCCAGCGCCGCCCGCGCCTTCGGGCTCAGGTTGTCCGGCACCACGGCCGCGCGGAACTCAGCCAGCGCCACGTCGCGTAGGATCTTGGCTTCGAAATACTCGGTCGGCAGCTGACGCAGCTTCGCCAGGAACTCGGCGACCTGGCGCTGGACAGCCTCCGGCACGCCCTCCATCCCGTGCTGGGGCAGCGCCGCCGGCACACCCATGGAGGCGCTGTCTTCCAGCACACCGATCACGGCGTCGGCAAAACCGAACGATTCGCCGCGGTCGCTGTAGGCGGCCAGCGCCTCGCGAATGGCGTCGAACTCGGCGTCGATCTCGGCCTTGACTGTCTCGAACTGCTCGCGGCTGACCAGCCGGCCCTTCTCGGCGCGGATCTGCTTGAGGCTCTTAAAGCGCGGCGTAAAGTGCGCGCGCAGGCTGCCGACCCCGTAGTTGAACGACTCGCCGCCGCGCAGCTCCTTCTTGAGAATGTTGACCACGTTCTGCAGCGTGTGCGTTTTGTATCGCCGGTTGCCGGCGTGGGTGAAGCCCATAAAGAGCTTTTCCTTGGCGTCCAGCGACTGCATCAGGCTATGCACATGCTCCTCGAATGCCGCCCCCAGGTCGGCCGCGGCCAGCTGCGCCTCCAGCGCCTGCTTGGTGGCCCAGGGATCGAGCGACGGCGGCTCACCGATCTGCTGCAGCTCGCCGAGGATGTCGTTGACCGCGCTGCGCCGGGCCACCTCGCCGGCCCGCCCCTCGGCCTGCAGTGCCGCCACCCACTTGGCTACCTCGGTATCGGCCTCCCAGCCGGGCAGGCTCTGCAGGTCCGCCAGGTACGAGGCCACTGCCCGCTCGACAAAAGCCGGGTCGTCCAGCGACACCTGCCGCCCCTCGGGACCGAACCAACGCTCCAGGCCGGCCTCGCGCTCCGACGGAACCCGCGGCGGTCGGTGCGCTAGATCGGGCGCAATGCCGTTGCGCTGCAGGAAGTCGGCCAGCACCGCGCGGCTGTTTGCCAGCAGATCGAGGCCCTTGTCCTCGATCTGGTCCTCGGTCAGCGAGTTGTCTTCGGTCAGCGCGATGGCGTCGGCCAGCTGCTCGCGCAGCGCGCGGAGCTTGGCGCCGCTCACCTCGTACACCACGCCGGGGTAGCGCGGGCTGTAGATGTCGGCGCCGAACACCTGGGTGCGAGCGTAGCCGCTGGGGTCGGCCATCTCGACCGGACCGAGCAGCGTGATCTCGCCGAAATTGACAAGCGGCTGGTCGACCGTGGTGATGGCCAATGACGGTACCGCCAGCCCGCCCATGCGGTCGGCGTGCAACAGGTTGCCGGCAGTCAGGTTGTGCTGGGCGATCAGGTCGCGGGTGGTGCCGTCATTGGCCGGCCGGCTCGCCATCTCCTGGCCGTTGAAGACGACGATGGCCTCGGGCGGCGGGATGTCCTGGGTACCCTCCGGCGCCAGGCCGCGGCGCTCGCCCTCGGTCAGCGTCTGCCGGGCCTGCACGTTGCGGGCCTCGATCTCGCCGGCCAGTCGCCGATAGGCCTGGAACGCGCCTTCCGGGTCGGTCTCCTGGGTCGCCTCGATGGCCTCGCTGCGGGCATCAGCGATCTGCGCCCCCAGCTCGGCCAGCGCGGCCGCCAGGTCGTCGGGGCCGAGGTCTTGTGGCGGGCTCTCGGCCAGCTCGGTGAGCATGCGCTGCAGCGACTGCATGCGCTCCAGGGCGCTGTCGCGGACCTGGCTTGCCGCCCGCTGGATGCGATCGGGGCTGCCGCCGATGGCAAAGCCCTCAACGGTCTGGATAGCGTGCTGGATCTCGTGCAGCAGCACGCCGAGATAACGCCCCTGGTCCTCGGCGCTCAGGCTGTACTGGTCGGGCAACGTGACCGTGCGCGAACGCGGCTGGTAACTGGCCTGCAGCCGGGTCGTGTCGGGATCGACGCGCACCCGGATGTGACTCAGCTGCGGGTAGGCGGCGAACAGCCTGGGGTGGTGCAGCACGTGGCCGAGCGGCACGCCGCGCACCTTGGCCTCCTCGGTCCAGTCTGTGAAATAGTCGGCGTTGGTGCTGGTGCTCTCCACTTGCTCGCTGGCTGGGTCCCAGCCGCGCAGCCGTGCCTGGCTGTCGTCGATCTCGAACCGCCACAGGCCGTCCATGCCCTGGAACCAGCCAGTGGTCTGCCGCACCTGCTCGGGGTCAGCGCCAGCTGCCAGGAACTCCTGCGCTGCCGCCAGCGCATATTGGTCGGCGGTCTCGGCGCTGGGGCCGGCGAACTGCTGAAAGGTCTGCGCCGCCTCCGATGCCGGCCGCTCCTCTGGCAGCGCGCCGGTGTCGAGCAGCTGCCGGATAGCGGCATTGTCGACATCGGCCAGGTTGATGCCCTGCTGGCCGAGGTAGCGCTCCAGTTCTTCCGCTGCCAGCCGCAGATCGGCTTGCTGCTGGTTGGTAAGCTCCGGCGCAAACACCGGCTCGCCGCTCGCCTCGCGGTCGACGGCCTCCAGCAGCAGGTCGAGATTGCGCTCGGGCAGATAGCCGGCCTCGTGGGCCAGCTCGGCGGCGTGGTCGAGGGTGAGGCCGCCCGGTCGCACGATGCGCTGCTGGCCGGGCTGCAGGCCCACGTCGAGGTCGCGCGCGGCCAGCTCGCCGCCGTCGTCCTGCAGGCCGTGCGCGCGCAGAAACTCCAGCAGGCTCGGACCGAACGCATCCTGCTGGCTGGGCAGGTCGCCGGCCCGCAGCCGGTCCAGCAGCCGGTCGAGCTGGTCACGGGTTTCGCGCCGCTGCAGGATCTCCGGCGCCGGTGCGCGGATGCGCAGCCGGTGCTGGCTGTACAGCTCGAGCGGGTCCATGCCGCGCAGCAGGCCGCGGGTGCGGTAGCGGGCCGCCATCAGCGCGGCGTTCTGCTCGGCCTCGTCGCGCGGCATGATGCCGGCGAGCTGGCCGAGGATGTCCTGGCGCACCTGTTCGACGCTCTGCGCCAGCGCGGAATCGGCGCCGGCCGCCTCCTGGATGCCTTCGGCCAGGGTCTGCGCCCAGCCATCGGCGGCGGCGTTGGTGGGGTCGAGCGGGTCGAGCCGCGCCTGGTCGATGAACGCCTGGTGATCCGCAGTGGCGGCGATCTTGGCGACGTAGCTGCCCATCGGTACGGCCAAGTCGGCGCCGGTGGCCACCGCTTCGTCGTAGGCGAGCGCATCGCCCAGCACCTCGATGGCCTGCTCGCGCGGGTCCAGGCCCTGGGCGGCGTAGTGCTCCTGCCAGAAGCTGACCGGCACCAGCAGGTCGGCAATGCCGCCCTGCTCGCCCAGCCGCTGCACCAGTTCGCGCAGACGCGCCGGGTCGCGCTCGCCGAGTTTCACCTCGGGCGCGATCTCGCCCAGGGTCTGCATCACGGCGCGCGTGCGGCGGGCGCTGGCCAGCCGCGCCATGCGCCGGCGCAGCGGGGCTTGGGCGGCGCGCGAGCTCAGGATCTCTGGGCCGGAGCCGAACACCTCGGCCACGCCCTCCAGCAGCACCTCGGCGGCGTTGATCTCGCCGTGCGCCAACAGCTGACCAGCCGCCTCGCCGGCCGCGCCCAGAGTGCCCTGCGCCGGCAGCTGGGCGCCGATGTTAATCAGCTCGCGACTGGTGGCCGACAGCTCGCGCCCACCCACCAGCCGTGGCGCCAGGATCTTGCCGGCGACACCGGCCGAGACGGTATCGAACAGCGCCACCGGCACGCCCTTGGCGATGGCCGTTTGCTGCAAGGCAGCGCGCTGCTCGGGGTCGCGCAGCACCGCCAGCACTGCCTCCTCGTCGGCGATGTCGACGCCCTGCTCGCTTAAGCCCTCCATGAGGGTGTTGCCGTACTCCAGCATCAGCGAGTTAAGCCCCAGCGCGCCGGGGCCGGCCAGCGGCATCGCCAGCAGGCCGGGAATCACCGCCACCGCGCTTTCGACGCCGGTCTGCCAGATGATGCTGGGCTCGTCGACCACGGTGCGCAGCATCTCCAGGGCACTGCCGGACTCCAGCGCCGCGGCCAGCCGCGGGTTCTGCGGCAGCGCCTGCTGACTGGCGGCCGCTTCGCCGGCCGAGGCCAGCAACTGCGCCAGCTGCTGCTCGTATTTCTGGCGGATATCGGCGCGCTTGGCCGGGTCCTCGGCGTAGGTGTTCCAGTACAGGTTGAACAGCGGGTCGGGGTCGCTCGGCGGCACCAGCGCCATCACCGCCTGCATGTCGCCGGCCGCGAGCAGCGGCTCCATGCGGTCGAGCAGGGCCATGCGGTCGAGCATGTTGGCGGCCGCACCCATCGACGCGCCGCCCTTGAGCAGGCTCGCGCCGCGCTTGGCCGGGGTCGCCACGTTGCGGGCCAGGAACCCCTGCTGGTCGTAGGCGCTGCCGACCGGCACTGCCTTGCCGGTGGTGAGCGCATCGTGCAGACGCTGCAGGCCGTCCAAGTCGTCCTGCGCCAGTGCGGCGTTGGTGGGGTCCTCGGTCAGCCACTGGCTCAGCTGCTGGTAGCGGTCGAGCAGGGCGTCGTAGTCGGTGTTCTCGCGCTGCTGGCGCTTGGCCACCAGCTCGTAATTGCGCTCCACCACCTCGACCGGCAGGCGGGATTGCTCGGCCAAGCGCGCCGCCTTGGCGCGCCGCTCGGGGTCGACCTCGGCCGCCACCTGCAGCGCGCTCTTGAGCCGCTGGCTGTCCTGCTGCTGCAGGTCGCCAAGCAGCGCGTCGTAGTCGTTGCCGGCAGCGGGCGCGTCGCCCAGCAGCAGCGCGTCGTACTCATTGGCCATGCGGGCGCACCCTCTCCAGCTTGAGCCGGTACAGCTCGACAATGGCGGCGTCGGTGATCTCCCGGCCGTGGCGGGTCAGCGTGTCGCGGATCTTGCGCACCTCGGCGCTCGGGATGGCGGAGACATCGAGCGCCAGGTCTTCATCCGGCTGCAGCTGATAGACCCGCTTGCGGTCGTCGAACAGCCAGCCGCTACCCGGCACCGTGCCCTGCACCAGCAGATGGTCGACGATCCCCTGCACCTCGTCGTTGCGCAGCGCCCGCCCCAGCTCCTCCTGCCGGCGCATGACCTGCTCGTCGACCTGGCGGCGGAAGCTGGCCACCTGCACGGCATCGGAGCTCTCGCGCTTGCTCGGCTTCGGCGTGGTGTCGACGCCGATGGCGGTCAGCGCTTCGTCGACGATCTGCCGGGTGGTGCGGTAGCCGTCGAGCGCCTTGTCGGCCTGGCTGCGGTTACCGCCGCGCAAGGTGGCCTGCAGCCCGGCCAGCTCCTTGAACTCGACGTCGGCCAGCTCGCCGCGGTACTGCAGCAGGTTGATGCGGGCAAAGTCGGCCTGCGTCTCGCGGCTGCTGGCCAGCTGCTTCAAGTCGTAATAGCGGGTCCAGTCGGTGACCGGCTCCACCCCTTCGCGCACGGCGCGGGCATGCGCCTTGAGCCCGGCCTGCAGGTTGGCCGGCAGGGTGCCGGCCTGTGCCGCCACGGCGTCGTAGTCGCCGCCGCTGTCGTTGAGCGCCTGCGTGAGCTGGTCGGTCAGCTGGTCCTGCTCGGCCGCCTCGGCCGCCTGCTGATCGCTGAAGAACTGGCGGATGCGGGTCTTGGTGGCATCGGCCACTTTGGTGTCTTCGATCTTGGCGGCCGCCGCCAGCGCCGCGCCCCGGTCGTCGGTGTGCTGGGCGAGGATAGCGTCGGCCTGGCGGCGGCTCTCGCCGGCCAGGCTGCCGGCCTCGACCGCCCGGTCCAGCTTGGCCAGCGCGGTGCCGTCGATGGCGGCGCGGGTATCGGTCAGGTATTCGCTGGCGGCGATGTCGTCGCCGCGGGCCAGCAGGCGGTCGATCACGCCCGCGTGCAACTCGCTCTGCACCTGCCCCAGCCGCTGCTCGACCCACTCGGCCGGCTTGCTGGTGCGGGCGGCATGGTCGCGCAGAATGGCCTGCTGGCGGGCCAGGCTGAGCGCAATCCGCTCCGGCTGGTCGATATTGGTCAGCGCCTCGCTGGTGGCGGTGGCCAGCGCGGCCTCGGTGCGCTCGTCGTCGAAGCGCAGCCGCTCGCGAGCGACGTGCAGCTGCAGCGCCCGGTCCATGGTCTGTCGGCGCTGGCTGGCCAGCCGGCGGAATGCCAGCTGCAGGTCGGGGTCGGACAGCTCCTGTGTGAGCTCCCCCACCTTCTCGTCGAACGCCGGCAGCACCTGCTCGGGCAGGCCGAAGGCGTTGCGGCCGCGCGATTCCTGGATGGCGACCTCGGTGTCGACCTGGAAGCGGGCCAGCTGCTCGTCGAGGTCCAGCAGCCGCAGCTGGTTGGCCTGGCGCCGCTCGTCGTCGGCCACGCGCGCCACCGCCTGGCCGACCCGGCTCAGCCCTTCGCCGATGCCGGCGCCGGCCGCGGTCGGGCTGACCCGCGCACCGATGCGGGCGCTGGGCATGGCGGCCGGGTCGACGCGCCGGCCGGTGGTTAATGGCACGGTCGGCATCAGCCCTGCCCTCTCTTGAATACGGAGTAGGCCTGAGCGCCGCCGGTGAGGATGGTGCTGTACGCCTGGTTGCGGCCCTCCATGTAGGCCAGATCGCCGCGCAGCCAGGCATCGGCGCCCTGCACGCGGTAGCCGAACGCCTCCAGGGCGGCGTTGTTGCGCACGGTGAGCGCGTCCAGCTCGCCGAAGTAGGCGGTGTCCTCCTGAATCGCCGCGGCGGTGCCGTCGCCGATGTCGATGCCCTGCGCCGCTAGCGCCGCCCGCTGGGCGCCGATGGTCTGCCGGGTCTGCACCCGCACCCGGCCCTCGGCGTCGCGGCCCCGCTCCTGCGCGTCCTCGGCCTGCAGCTCGGCGATGCGGGCGTTGTAGCGGTTGATCGTCCGGTTGGCCGCGCCGGCCTGGTGTTGGCCGTAGGCGGACCCGGCCGTGCTGATCGCCAGAATCGCAGTGGCACCCATAGCCCTATCCCCCCACTTCGCCAAACGGCACGACCGCCAGCACGGTCAGCGGCAGCGGGTCGCGCTGGCGGATCAGCACCCGGCCGTTGTCGTTCCAGTCGGCATGGACCGGCACCTCGATGTAGCCGGTGCGCAGCCGGGTCGGCTCGCCCCAGGCCTCGTCGGTGCGCTGGTAGTATTCCTGCAGGTGGTCGGCGTCCGGGCCGACGAACACCCCGCGGCTGGACTCCACCAGCAACGTCACCCGCGTCACCAGCTTCTTCTTGTCGGCCAGCGTCTCGCCGGCCGGATCGTCCAGGTTCAGCGTCTCCAGCGTCGCCTGGTAGGGCAGCCCGACATGGATCACCGCCGCCGGTTCGGCCAACGTGATCGCGCCGCCGCTGACCTGGTAGGCCGCATCGTCCAGCCCGTTGTCGACCACGTTACCGTCGGCGAACACGGCCACCGTGCAGCCTTCCAGGTGGTCCAGCCCGCTCAGGTCGTCGACCGCCTTGGCCCACTCGGCGGTAGCGCTGGCGCGCAGGCTGGCGGGCACGGTCTTGTTGGCCAGCACCGTGATGGTTTCGGCGTCGGTGTAGCCGGTGCAGGTGACGGTCACCGTGTCGTCGCCGCGGGTCAGCTGCCAGGCGTTACCGATGTCGCCGGCGCTGAAATAGTCGGCCGCGCTGGAGCTGAGCGTCAGTTCCTCGTCGTAGCCCCAGCTGCTACCGCCGCTGAGGGTGAAGCTGTGGCCGGGGTCGGCGTTGCGGCCGTCGTAACTGAGCCCGGAGTCGACGAAGAACACGTCACAGATATCGGTGCGCGCGTCGACCTGCCGGCTGGTCAGCCGCTCGATGTAGCGCCTGGTCTGGCCGTTGATGGTGCGGCGAACGATGCAGTACAGCGCATCCTCGCTGCCCTCCGGCACCACCACCACCGACTCGAAAGCGCCGTCGGTGACGTGCCGGTGCCAGCCCCAGACGCGGTGGTCGCGCACGTAAGTGAGCCCCAGCAGGGTGCCGTCGTCGCGCACTGCCCACACCACGCTGTTTGGCACCTGCGCGTAGTCCCATTCCTCGATCTGGTAGCCGTTGAATAGATGGGTGGCGAAGATGGTCAGGTCGTTGGAGCCGAGCCGGTCCAGCCCCTCCATCTGGTAGCCGAGATCGCGCACGATCGAGCCGCGCGCCTGCAGGTAGAGGGCGGTATCGCCCACCACCAGCGGCGGCAGCCAGCCGCTACCGTTGTAGGTCTGCGCCCGCGGCCAGTGATAACCGGGGCGGATCACGCCATCGGCATCGCCGTCGAGGAAGTACTCGACGCCGCTGGTGAACACCACCATCCGGCCGAGGTCGACCAGGGCGCGAATCTCGTTGACCTGGCGGCCGGCAATGGTCACGGAGAGCGCATCGTCGGCCTGCAGCGGCCGGCGGGTCGAGTAGTTCTTGTAGCTGGCCGAGCGGCTGCCCCATAGCTTCTCGGGGTCGAGAAGGGTGTTGGCATAGAACTTGCGTTGCTGGAAGTAAGTGGTGACGCCGGGGTAGTCGCCGGGGCTGCTGAACAGGTCCTGCGGCTCCGGTATGCTTTGGCTGATGTCCGGCGTGATGTTGGTGTCGTCGAAGCTGGTGCCGACCGCCGTGCCGATGTAGCCGTAGACGCCATTCAGCTCCTTATAGATGGAATACTCGGCGGCCTCGGCAACGGCGTCCCAGGTGACGACGTTCGGGGTGCTGCTGCCCGGGGTGTCGGACGTGACGCTGGCCTCGACGGACGCCTCGCTCTCCTCGTAGGTGACATCCGCCAGCGCGGTGACTTTATAGCGGTAGGTCTTGCTGCCGCTCGCGCCGGCGCTGACGCTCACGCCAGTGGGCGCGGCGATGTTCGGCACGGTCGACACCTCGGTCAGCACCCAGTCCGTATGGCCGCGGCGGGACAGGTCGCGCGGGGCGTAGTTGCGGTGCACGATAGTCACCACGTCGCCGCTCTGTACGAACTGCAGCTGCGGCAGATCGGCGGCGGCATACGGGGTGGCGATCTCGTAGGGCGTGCCGGGCGGGTCTTGCAGCTGGCCGCCCAGGCGGACAAAGCGGAAGTATTTGTCGCCGGCCTCGATCACGTAGGTCTGCGCGTCGTTGAACACGAACTTGAGCAGCCGGCTGCGCACGCTGGAGTTCTTGGTCTCGGCAACGAACCGCAGGCCGGGCCGGTTGGCCGCGCCGCCGTGGCGCTGCACCAGGAAGTTCTCGCAGGCCTTCAAGCCGGAGGCGTACTTGGCCTGGTCGACCCGGCCGTACAGGGCCGGGGCGATCTCGCCGCCGGAAAAACTGCGCTGAATGACGCTGGGCATCGCGCGCTACCAGCCCGGCGTCCGCCGGCACAGCTGCCAGCCGAGCCACACCAGCGCCAGCAGCAGCGCCGAGGCCGCCACCGCCAGCACGCCAAACAGGCCGGCGAACAGGTACAGCAACCAGACTGGGATAGTGATGCTCATGCTCAGTACCTCGCGGTGATGAACTCTGCCTCGGGCGCCGGGTCCGGCTGCTGCTCGTTGCCGGCCGCCGCCTGGGCAATGGCGAGCGCCTGCGCGTACTCGCCCTGGATCTGCTGACGCAGGCTGGCGCCCAGCCCGCCCTTGGCCAGCGCCGGCCCGAACTCCAGCGCCAGCGCCAGCCGCAGCGTCTCGACGAACAGCGGGTCGAGCTGCACCGGATCGGTGATGCGGCGGGTGTACTCGAGCACCGCCGCGGCCTGGTCGGTGTAGATCAGCTTGCCGCTGTCGTCGCTGGCGACCGTCCACGGCGGCGGCGGCATGGTGCGCATCGCCGGCCGCATGCCGGTGACCAGCCGCCGCGCCTGCAGGCAGTCGGTCGGGTAGCGGTAGGCGTAGGCCCAATCGTGGACCGGGCGCTCGGCGACCAGCGCCAGCGCCAGGCAGCGGGTCGCAAACGGCCAGTCGTGCAGCCGCAGCAGCCGCTCCAGGGTCGGCTGGTAGTGCAGCCGCGCCTGGTTGGCCAGCGGCGTGGTTTCGCTCTCGACGTCCTGCACCAGCTGCGAGACGCCGATACGGCTGGCGGCTCGGCTGACGATCTCGGCCTTGCTGGGCACGGCGCGCTACTCCCCGAACATCACATCGGCGCGGCTCGGCTTATCGGGATCGTCGCCCAGCGCCAGCGCGGTAACCTGCAGCGAGACATTGCGGTCCTTGCCGCTGCCCTCGCTCTCGTGCTCGCCGACCGATGTCACGTTGACCCGTGCTTGCAGCTGCAGGCGGCTGCCCACGGCCGGCAGCGTGGTGAGCCCCAGCTTGGCCAGCACTTCGTCGTCGAGATGCAGGGACAAGCCCCAGGGATAGGCCGGCTTGTTGTCGCCGTCGGCCGGCACCGCACTGTCGTCGGTGCCGGTGTTCTTCATGTCGATCAGGTCCATGGCTGCCTGTCGCCTCCGATACGGTTGGCCTGCACCACGATCTCGACGCCGAGCCGGCGCAGGATGAAGCGGGCCGAGAGGTTGATGCCGGACAGCAGCAACGCCCCACCGAAGCCGGTCAGCGCGCTGATGCCGAGCTGCCCCCCCAGGCTCGCCGGGGTAGCGATCACGTGCTGGGCCAGAAACGCCACCAGCCCGAAGAAGGCGCCGATGCAGGCGTAGGCGGCGAACAGCCAGGCAGTGACCGCGCGGCCGCGCAGCAGGTGGTGCTGGCCACCGTGCAGCCGCCCAAGGCGCCGGAGACCAGCATCAAGACGACCAGTAATATTTCGGCGGCGCTGATGATGCGTTGCATGTTGCCCCCCGTTGGTCGGGCCTCGTGAGAAAACGGCCGCCACCGGCCGGAGAGGAGGAGAGAGAAGCCGGTGGCGACCCAAGCGCCGGTCAGATGACCGACTGTTCGCCGGTTGGCCCCTTGCCTTCCGCGCCCGCCGGGGCGGTGTCGCCATCCGCCGCCGGCACGCCCGCCGAACTCTGCGCCGTGTCCAGTCGCTGCATCCAGCGGCCCAGCTCCTGCTCGGAGCGCACCGAAAAGGTCTCGCCGACCTCGCGCAGGTGGTCGTAGTAGCCCTGCCGGACCGCCCGGACCGGGATCGGGCCGCGGATAGCGGCGACCTCCTCGTCGGAGCGCACCAGCTCGGCGCGCTCGGCCGCGGTCAGCGGCTCGGGCGGCGTCGGCTCGCGCTCGGTGTCGGATGAGGAGGCGTTGCCGGCGGGCGAGTTGTCCTCGCGCTGCGGCGCCTCCGGTAGAACCGTCGCCGTGCTCTCCGGCGTGGCCGACGGCTCGACTTCCGGGGGGGGCGCAGCAGCCGGCGCGTCCTCGCGCAGCGGATCTGCAACCGGCGCCGGCGCGGTGGCCTTGCCCCCGGTGCTCGGCTTGTTGGTGCGTTTTTTGCTCATGCTGTTCTCCCTGTGTCGCGACCTTCAGCGAGGGGCGGCTACCGCCCCTCGCCTCGGGTCAGTCGGCCTCAGCGCCCGACGTTGGCCGGGTAGGCCCGCCAGGCCTGCCGGTCATGGGTCAGGAATGCCGCCACCTTGCCGGCGGTGGGCGCGGTGCCATCCACCGTGTAGCGCATGCCCAGGCGGCGGCCGTAGTCGGCGGACGGCACCGACTGACTCATCAGCACGGCGCCGGCGGTCAGGTCGGCCGCCGCCACCTCGCGGCTGGCGTGGACCGTGGCGCTGGTGAGCGCTGCTGCCGCCGCACTCTCCAGGCTGACCGTCAGGCTGGTCAGGTCGGTGAAGGTTTCGGTGCACAGCACCACCAGATACAGCGGTTCACCGCTGCCGATGTCGCCGGGCACGGCCCCCAGGTCGATGACCTGGTCCGAGATGGCGGTGGCGGTGATCGCCTGGTCGTCGGAAAACTCGTTGTCCTTGTCGACGTACATGGTCAGATCCTCGTAATCGGTCGAAGGAGAGAGGCGGAGCCGGCTTAGAAGCCGGTGACCGCCGCCTCCGTGTCGAGCAGCTTGTCGACCCGCTTGAGCGGGACCCCGTCGAAGGACAACACTTTCTTGCCAGCCACCTCGTCGAGGCTGAGCAGCACGTTGTCCTTGTTGAGCATCTGCCGGCGCAGGTAGGAACGGATGGTGCGCGAGCAGTAGAACACCGAGGTGACGCCGACCAGCCCCTGAATCCGCTCGAGCCCCTGCACCAGCAGGTCGACCAGATCGGCGCCGGCACTGGCGTTCTTGGTGAGCGCGGTGACGTCGACGTTGGCGATGCGGACCACGTAGCGCCAGTCCTTCACCGACAGGCCCGCCTTCCACTGGTAGTGGGTGCGGTAGCCCTCGTAGCGGCCGCCGTCGGGGTCTTCCAGGGTGACCTGGCCCTTGTCCTCCATCTTGAGGCCGGCCTGGCTGCCCTTGGGGTAAATGCCGAAGGCGCCCTTCTCGCCCCAGCCCACCAGCCAGATGCTGGTGTTGTCGGAGCCGCTGCCGCCGCCGTCGATCACGTTCTCGGCGGTGGCGGCCGAGGCGGTATCGCCGGTGTTGAAGCGCGGCGCAAGGCCCATGATGCGCTCAGCGTGGATGCTGGAGTCGCCGTAGAACACCGCCTGCGCCAGCGCCTGGCTGATGCCCTCGATGTGGGCCAGGTTCTCGGAGAGGCGGAACGCCGAGGTGTTGCCGTTGAGGTCGGCCAGGTCCTTGTCGACCTCGGCGTAGTCCTCCAGCATGCCGGTGGCGTCGTCGACCTGGCGGCTGGTGCTCTTGGTCGGCTGCACGCCGTAGTTGAGCTTGCGCCAGGTCGGCTCAGGCAGGCCGGTGCGGATGGACAGCCGGTGCCCGGTGGGCAGGTTGCCCTCCACCCACGGCATATCGTCCAACACCTCGTTGGACTCGTTCAGGACCTCGGCCAGGGCGGCGACCTTGCCGTCCGGGTCGAGCCGCTTGGTAACGTCGAGCAGAGTGGGGTTAGCCATGGTGGCCTCCGTTAGTTGAATGCGTTGTTATCCGAACAGGCGATCGGCCAGCGACCGCGAGCCGGTGCCGCCTTGGCCACCGCCCTCGAGCCGGTCATCGGCCAGCTCCTTACCGATGCGCGCAAAAGTCTTGACCAGCTCCGGGTGGTTCCCATAGCCGGTGTCCTTGAGCGCCTGCGACAGCGCTGGCGTACCGAACTTGGCCAGAGCGCGGCGGGCGTGTTCGGCCGTCTGGTCGAACTTCTCGCCGCCGTACTCCGGGTCGGCCTGCAGCTGCGTCGGCCACTCCTCGTATGCCAGCCGCTCTACCTCCGCGCGAAGGTGTGCGTCCCGTGCCTGCGCCTGGTCGTTGGCGTACTCGAGCGCGGCCTGTGCCTGCTCGTTGGAGAGTCCCCGCTCGCGTGCCCAGCTCGCGGTCTTCTCCAGCGCCGATTGATCCAGGGGCGACCCCTCCGGCAGTGTCAGCTCGTAGCTCTCCGGCACTTGGTCGGCGGCCTTGTCCGCGGGCTTGTCGCCCGCCGGGGTGTCGCCGTCGGTGCCGGTTGCTGCGGGCGTGCTGCCGCTCTCCGGGGTGGCCGGTGCTGCGGGTGCCGGGGTCGCGGGCGTGCTGCCGTCGGCGGGAGGGGTCCCGGTCGGCGTCTCGCTCGCGGGTGCCGGCGCGCTGTCTGCCGCTGGGGGGGTGCCCGGCGCGGTCATCAGGGTGTCAGCTAGCATCGCTGGAATCCTCGTGTCGTTGTTGCTTGGTGATGGCCTCGTAGGCCTCGGCCTCGGCCAGCAGCCACTGCTCGAAGCAGACGGCGGCGACCTGGTCGTAGACGGTGGCGCCGACGAACCGCTGGCCCTCGTGGAACACCGGGTCAGAGCCGCGACCGCTGATGTTGTTGAGGTAGCTGGAGCGCTGCAGGCCGCAGACGTCGAGCACCAGATGGCGGACGAAGCGGCGGCCGTGCGGGGTGGCCATGATCTCGCGCAGATCGGCGGTGCGCTGCTGGCGCTGCCGGCGCTCGGTGCGCTCGGCGGCCTTCACCTGCTCGGCGTCGCCGGCGTTCTTGACCAGGCTACGCTTGCTCATGTCGGCGCTCCGGCGCTGGCCAGCAGTCGGGTCAACGCGTTATCGCCGCTGGTGTCGGCCTCGGACAGCAGCTTGGCGCCCTGCGCCCCCTGCTGCAGGGCCGCCATCTGCTCGGCCTGCTGCTGCGCCTGCGCCCGCTGCTCGCGGATGGCGGCGGCCTCCTCGTCGGAGCGCACCAGCTCCGGGTCGACGCCGGTGATATCGGCGTAGACGTCGATGGCCTTGTCGATGTTGACCTTGTCGAGCGCGGTCGGGTCGACGCCGGCCAGGTTGCCGACGTAGCCGCTGAAGCGCTCAATGCCGCCGATCGCTACCAGCTTCTGCGCCTGCGCCATGATCGAGATGTACTCGACCCGCAGCTCGCGGCCCTCCAGCTCCTGCGGCGGCGGCGGCACCAGGTTGCCGTCGATGTCCTGCGCGAGCATGAGCCGGAACGCCAGGTCGATCAGCGGGTCCAGCAGCTCGTCGTTCAGCCGCTCCAGCACCGGGCCGAGCATCAAGAGCTTTTCCTCGTGCCGCTCATTGATCTCGCGGGCGGTGATCTGGCGGCGATCCGACATCGCCATCATCAGGAACAGGTCGGCGAAGTACGCGCGGTGGATGCGCTGCTCGTGCGCCTCGATGTCGAGCATCAGCTCCTGCACGCGCGGGTTGACCTCGTAGATCGGCCGCAGCCCCTGCAGGCCCTCGCGCACGTCGACATAGGTAATGTCGTCGGGCAGGGTGCTGACCTTGGCGTTGCGCAGCGCGCCCGGGCCCATCAGGGGCGGCCGCACCATCTTCTCGATGGCCTGCGCCTTGCGCCGCTCCAGGGTCTGCAGGCTCATGGCGTCGCCCAGCGCCATCTCGCCGGGGTAGCGACTGCCGTGCACGTCCTCGCCGATCACTTCCCAGCGCGGCACCAGCACCGGGAACTCGTCGTAGCCGGAGCGGCGCAGCAGCTGCTGCGCGTCGTCGACGTTGGCGCGCTCGAAGTGGTAGCTGGCGTAGCGCTTGTGGCGGGCGTCGGCGCGGCGCGGGTCGAACTCGGGGTTCGGGCAGATGGCGTGCACCACCTCGTGCAGAGCGGTGTAATTGCCGCTGTCGTACTGGTGGCGCACGGTCGTGCTGATGTTCGACCAGTCGGCGCGGCCGGTGCGCTCGTCGAGCCGGCCGTAGCGGTCGACGATCTGCCGCACGGTCAGCATGTGCGGGCGGATGAAGGTGTCGATCCGGCCGTCGCCGTTGGCCGCCACCCGGTAGCTGCCGACCGGGAAGTTGAACACCCGCAGCCCGTCGCGCAGATCCTCCTGCACCGCGACCGCGCCGATGCCGAAGTCGCCGATGTCGCCGTACAGGCTAGGCAGGCCGTTGTAGAGGTTGGAGCGCAGGAACAGCGTGCGCATGTTCTGCGCCACCACGTGCAGCCAGCGCTTGACCGGCGCGTAGGCGTCCAGCGTCGGGTCGCCGGTACCGAGCCGGAACCACGGCCGCGCCGGGCTGGTAATACCGGAGTGCATGCCGGCGCGGAAGATGCGACTGGCCACGGTGGCGCTGTTGTTGACGATCTTCTGCCGGCGCTTCTTGCCGCGGTTGTGCTCGCTCAGGCTGAAGCGGGCGGCGCCGGGCGCGATGAACTGCTCGACGTCCTGCCACTGGCCCCTCCAGTTCGCCAGGTCCAGGTCGAGCGACGCCAGCAGCGAGAGCATGCGCTGGCGCGGCGACTCGTCCGCTTGGCGGCGCTCAGCGGCCATCGGCGCCTCCGTCCAGGTTGCGCAGGGCGCGGTAGGTCGGCGCCACCGCGTCGACGATCAGGTGCAGCCGCGGCACGGCCGAGCCGTTGCGGACGGTGTGCTCGCGCTTGTGGTTGAACCACCAGGCGCTGCCCGGCGCCATGTGTACGGTCTCAGCACCGACCGTGAACGCGTTACCGGGCTCACTGGCCAGCGCGATATGGAAGCGGTCGTAGTAATCGGCGTAGGCGCCTTCGTCGATGTGCGGCGTGATCTCGCCCTGCGGCTGCAGGTTGACCAGCAGCACGCGGCCCAGCGCCTCCGCGTCGACCGCTGCCAGCAGCGCGTCGATCAGCGGCTGCGCAGCGGGCAGCGCTGCCAGGGCCGGGTAGTCGACCGCCTCGGTGGAGAAGAACACCGCCGCCGGGTCGACCGCCTCGGTGCACCAGCGCAGAAAGATGCACTCGGTATCGCGGTGGGCGCTGCCCGGGAATGCCTGGCGGAACGTCAGCTCGCGCCACAGCGCCGGCTGCGCGGCCAGTTCGGCCAGCAGCGGGCCGGTATCCAGCCCGGCAGCGACTTGACGCAGATAGCGCACCCTAGTCCCCCAGCAGGGTCTTGCGCGCAGTCGGCGCCGCACCCTGCGCGCCGAGCGGGCCAGTCAGGATGGTGTCGCTGCGGGAGACGCCGGCAGCACCACGCCGGCGCTGGCGGGCAGCCGCCGAGTCGGCATCGGTGGGCGCCTGCTCGCGCGCCTTGCGCTGCTCGGCGGCCTGCTGCTCGGCCAGCTCGGCCTGCCGCTTGGCTTCTTCCTCGGCGTTCTTGCGTGCCTCGCGGGTCTCGTACGCGCCATACCCCGCGACGGCACCCACCACCGCAATTGCTGCTGACGTTGCCATTAGTCGAGCCTCCGTCCCCAGATGGATTCAATGCGCTCGTACCCGAGCGCCGCCAGCAGCGGGCTCCAGTCGAGCGTGTCTTTGACGTGCTGGTAGACCACCTGCACGCCCTCGCTGCGCAGCTGCTCGTCGCACCAGGCGACCAGGCGGGCGCCGTCGCGGTGACCGCGGTAGTCCGGGTGCACGAACAGCACGTCCTGCACCGCCTGCAGGCTGGTGGCGTAATGCGCGTTGGTCTGCACGAAAAACACCGCATAGCCGACCAGTGCACCGGCATCGTCGCGGGCGGTGTAGAGGCGCAGCATGCCGTTGGCCTCGACCGCCTCGTAGCGCTCCCGGTCCGGGCACAGCGGGATGTCCTGGTAGTGCGCCACCTCGTGGTAATGCGCCTCCAGCAGCGGCAGCAGCTCGCCCCAGACGCGGGCGACGGGCTCGGCGCGGTAATACAGGCTCATGCGTGCAGACCTCCAGCGTTGGCCCAGGGGTCGAAGTCGCCGCGGCTGCGGTCGGCCGCGGTGAGGGCGGCGAGTCCGCGCGGCTTCGGCTGCACCGGTTGGGCAAAGGTGAGCACCAGGGCGTCGGCCAGATCCGGCGAGCGGCCCAGGCGCGGTTTGAGCTTGTCCTTGGGCTCGATCAGGAACTGACCGCCCTTGAACGAATAGGTCGGCTCGGTCAGCTCGGCCAGCAGCTGCATGTCGGTGCGCGGTAAGGCGCCGCCCTGCTTCACCCACTCGGCGGCCTCGAAATACATCTCGGCGCGGCGGTTAGCGTAGCGGGGATCCAGTGCCTTGCCGCTGAAGTTGACCGGGATGTAGGGAATGCCGGCGTCGTCCAGGCACTGCATGACCCGGCCGGCCCAGCCGCCGGTGTCGTCGATCAGGATCGCGTCGGCGTCCCAGCGCTCCCAGGCGCGGGCGATGCGGGCGGCGACCTCCGAGCCCTTGGCCGAGCGCATCACCACCGGCGCGAAGGCGGCCGCCCCCTGGCGCGGGAACAGCACGGTGCGGTCAGCGCCCTCGTCAGCCACGTCGACGCCGATGATCTTGGCGCTGTGCTGGTAGACGTCGGCCGGGATGTGGCGGTCCATGGCCGTCTCGACCTGGTCCGGGCTCAGCAGCGCATTGAGGCCGCCGGGCGGGAACTGGCCGAGGATGTAGGCCATCACCCACGGATCGTCGCGGCCGTAGTTGGCGATCTGCTGTCGCGCCCACTCGATGTCGATGCGCGGCGAGCGCTTCGGGTCGTCCGGATCGCCGGTGATCTGGATCACGTTCCACTGGTGGCGCAGCTGGGTCGCCGCAGAGCGCAGCATGCCGGTGTGGCTGGTTGGGTTGCCGGCCTGTAGGATCTTGCCAAACGCCGTGTTGCCGATGCCCTGCTCGGCGGCCCGGAGCACCTGCGGCGGGATGTCGCCGGATTCGTCGATCAGGTACAGCATGTACTGCGAGTGCAGACCGGAGAGGGTGCGGCCCTGCTCCTCGGGCGAGGCCGTCTTGGCGAAGCTGCGCGCCGACAGCCACCACGTTTCCGGGTGGTGCTTGGCGCTGATCCGCTCCTTGGTCCACTCGAACAGCTCCAGCAGCAGCGGCGAGAGCTGCTGCCACTTGGAAAACTCGGCCCAGAGGTTGTCGCGCAGGTTGTCGCGAGTCACCGAGATGGCCGCGCCCTTGGGGTGCTCGCGGGTGTCGCCGTGGCAGAGCAGGAAGTTCCAGCCGCACCAGGCGAGGCCGGCGCTCTTGCCGGGGCCGGCGCAGGCTTGCATGGCGATGCGCCGATGCTCCGGCTCGGGCGAGGCGAAGGCGGTGAGCATGTCCAGCTGCCAGGCATCCGGCTCCACGCCGAACAGGTCGTGCACCATCTGCGCCGGGTAGCGGCGCCAGGTGGCGATCTGGCTGGCAGCCTGGGCCAGCGCGCTCATGGCGTGCCCTCGTCGCTGCCGTTGCGGGAGGCGGTAACCAGCTCCTCCAGGGTGAGGTGGCCGTTGTGCGTGTGATCGTGGCGCTGCTTCCAGTCGTCCCGGAAGCGGTTGGTCATGTTGAAGATCCAGGTCGCCGGATTGATCGGGATCTGGCCGATCGCGCCCAGCCGGCCGTGCTTCTCCCACCAGGCCTGGCTGAGCAGCTGGCCGTAGGCGACCGCATCGGCAAAGGCGGGGTGGCGCTCCTGGTAGGCGAGGAAGGTGTGGAAGGCGATGCCGAGCTCGGCGCAGACCTCGACCTTGCTGGCGCCGTCGCGCATCAGCTCGACTACCCGCTCACACATGGCGGGGTCGTACTTGGTGGGCCGTCCGCCCTTGCGTTTCCCCGAATCGCCCATAGATCAACCCGGTTGTGCCGAGGGTTAGCGTTGTTCCGGGGAACTGTAAGCCAGAGTGCCGTCCCGTTTTCGGGATGATTTCAGGCGAAGGGCTGCGCGCTGCGTCGCTGCGGGGCCTCGTAGCGCTCCCGCCCCTGCACCTGGCACCAGAACGCCAGCAGCTGCTCGCCATCGGCGTGCCGTGGCTCGGCGCCGCAACGGTAACGCCCCAGCGTCGAGCGCGAGATGCCGGTCAGCTCCTGCAGCGTCGCCAGCGAGTAGCCGGCCCGCTGCAGGTCGGTCAGCACGCGGAACCAATCAACCCGCAATGGCGTACCTCTGCGCGTCGGCGTAGGTGACTGCGACCGCCAGCGCCGCCCACATGTCCCGCTTGAACCCGTACAGCGGACCGGGCTGGGCCTTGATTCCTATCGCCTTCTCTCGACCAGGGCCGAAGCGGTCAATCAGGGCCTGGCGGATATTCGCGTCCTTAGCGCGCGCGCTGCCGCACAGGTGCAGCTTCACGTCCCGGCGGTAGACCAGCTCCGCGCCGCCGGCGGCCTGGATGAAGCGGCCGATCCACAGGCAGGTCTCGAACACCTCCCGCCCCACCGGCATGCCGTAACTGGCGATCATCTCGATCACCAGCTGCTCGCCCGGGAACGGCGGTAGTTGCTGCA
>Ga0079226_10000336_pt1 | contig 32228 bp, 30 predicted proteins | sample Poulit2014_FD_76345 | JGI IMG/M metagenome (GOLD analysis project Ga0079226, IMG submission 76345) | Agricultural soil microbial communities from Georgia to study Nitrogen management - Poultry litter 2014 | ecosystem: Environmental > Terrestrial > Soil > Agricultural land | place: USA: Georgia...
ATTTTTCCTCGTTATATTGCGGTGCATCAAGCTCGAACATGGTGGGTTGATAAAAGACTGCCCCAGCGTTGGAATTAGGCGCGTAGCTAGTGGAAATAAGCCTCTTCAGTCCATATTCTTGGAAATGTAACGCGAAAAACTTAGTGAAGTTTGACCATTCTGGGTCATCGCAAGGTAGCAAGATAGTTTTATCACGAAATACGTTGGGGTCATATTCCAAGTAAGCGTTAATTTCCCGTTCTATATCTGCCCATTGGGTATAGAACTCATCTTGCTTAGCTTTGCGTGCAGCACTTAAATTTGAGTTCTTTGAGACTTCTGTCAATTTTTCCCTTTCACAAATACGACTTTTATGCCGCTCCACTCAACTCACATTATAAGAAACGATGTATTAATAAATCTTAAGCCAAAAGCCCAACACAAAGTGGAGCAAAAAAAGAAAAAATACGTGAACTGGCTACAAAATTTCGCATCATTCCTTCTTCTCGGACAACCAGATTTTCTACAACAGATAAATATCTAAATTTATAAAGTTATCCAAAGTATCCCAAACAGGGGGGGGGGGGGAACCGTTAACTGCTTATGGCGCTTCCACCCCTGTTTCAGGGATCAGTCCGGCCTTGCGGAGCGCTGCTAAATGTGTGGTGACTGTGCGAGGTGTGCATCCAACTTCTTGAGCGATTTCTCGGCGGGTGGGCGCTTTGCCTGTCTCAAAAATCGTCCGGGAGACAATACTTAGAATCTGACCCCGGGTGTCATTGCCTTGTATTTTCCTCCGATGGTTGGCTTCTTGCCATCCTTTACGCAGCGGTTCACGTTCTTGTGGATTTGCGGCTCTTCGGGCTACTGTGGCTTTTCCGCCACGTCGTCCCATGGTGGCTAGGGCTTTGCGTCCGGCACTGGACTGTTGAGTACTGCGGTTAGTGTGGTCTGTGTCGGTGACGCCTTGAGTGACATAGGCTCGTACGCGGCGGGCCATGGTGAGGCGGTCGCGCATGGGTGGGATGTCTGGTTGGCGATTGTCGGCTCCAACGGCTTGGGCGATGTTATAGGCGCGTTCGTAGGCGTCGATGATTTTGTTGTCTTTGAGGGGTTCGCCTTGGGCTTTGAGGCGGTGGCCAGTGGCCAGGGCGTGGCGGAAGGCTGTTTCATCACGTGCTGCGCGTTGTCCGTGGGTGATCCAGATGACCCGGACGCCGTCAATGACCCCGGCTGCTGCTGGGGCCAGTTCGTCGACATCGGCCAGTTCGGCGTTAAGTGCTTTGAGTGTTTGGGCTTGCTGGGTGGCTCGTCTGGCAGCCAGGATGCGTTCGCGTCCGCTAGCGAACTGGTGGCTTGTCTCAGATCGTTCCTTGGGATTTTTCGGGTTCATGTCTCGTACTACCTGGGTCAGGGTTCCTAAACGAACAATGTTGTGGTGCTGACAATGCCAACGATAGGCCATCGGGTCATCCGATTGGTGTAGCGGCCACCGGGAAAAGTGATGTGCAAAGGCGCCGTCTCCACCCAGATACCTGTTTAGCTCAGCAGTGGCTACTGTCAGTAGTTGCGTGTTGGGGCTGGTCCGGCCGGCACTAGCATAGACCGGGTCAATCATCCATAGGGCTTGGGCTTTGCCATTGATGGGATTAATGCCGATCCAGGCAGGCCCAAAACCTTGTGCACAGAGTCTATTGAGTTTGGTCAGGGCTTCGGGGTGTAACTGTTCGATGCCACCGCCAGTTTTGCCGCTGGGGGCGTCGATATCGATGACTAAGACGGTGGAGCGTTGCGGGTGCGTCAGGACTGCATATTGGCAGCGTTTGATTTGCTCGCCATTGGTTCGGTAGAACTTTGGGCGCGTCTGACCAGTTTCCGGGTCTTTAATCCACGCATTTTTGAAGTTTCGATCCTTACTAGCATGTAAGGCTTTGCGTCCCAGGTGACTAATCAGAGCTTGAGCGTCAAGTTCGTTCCATCTGGATGATACCAACTGGGGTTGTGCGGAACGGGCCAGCAGATTGGAAGGCAACGAACGAAGCGTTTCCCCTTCAGGGGTCGTCCAGTGTTCCGGAGGTGCCGCTAGCTCGGCAGAAGCGCCTTCAAATGATTCGAACTTATCGATAAAGCGCTGGGTGGACAGACGGTAAAAATCGTCCCCAGATGGTATGGTCATCTACACAAGCTTCCTCACCGAAATTGGCCTTCGGTGGTTAGCGAGCGTCTATCCGGCGGCAACCGGATGGGCGCTCTTTTTTGTTCAATTACGGATGAACTTACCAGCGTGATCCGGGTTATAGGTCGTGAACACGCGGAAACATGCTGATCAAGTCAAAGATGCATCATCCAGAACTTTGTTTGGTGCGGCAATTATGCGGTATTTTTGCGGTAATTTTGCGGTGGGAATAGCTCATCGAATGCCCTTAAGTCGCTGTCACCCACCGGAAAAAGTGGTCGTTTACGATCAGTAACCCGAATACCTGGAGTGTTCATATACTCATCAGAGTTACGCTGCGCAATTGCTTCGAAAGCATTCCCTTCTTCTGCTTTGAGGGAGACTTCATTCGTTTCAGGAGTGATCCATCCGTACACTACAACAATGCGGCATGCACCGTATTGTTCTGCAGTATCCCTCTGTGTTTTCAAGCCTAGTTCAGTGTCAAAAAAACGGATTTTCAGGGCCTTTGACCACTTGTATCGTGCGAACTTCAACAATCGTGAGATGCTCATCTTTGCCCCAGCAGAAGACATCACCACCGCGTGCATGAGGTTCTTGCAGTTCAGCAGCATAGCCTCGCTGTTGCAATTCCTCTTGTACTGCCCGTTCAACTGCGCGGCCGTAGGTTTCTCCTCGATATGGATTCACGGGAAGACTCACTGAGTTTACCTCCTGATTTTGTTGCCTGATGAGTGTTAGAAGACAGAGTACACAATCCATATTCGGTTGTGCAAGTGGATTGCATTACACGAGATATCCACACTACTGATGTTACAATAACCAAATGGATTCTGTGCTTTTAGCTGCCGCAAGTACTGCAGCGGATATACTTGGATTGACTCGCCCTGCAACACAGCGTTTATTTGATGCGGGGGTTTTAGGGCAAACACTGACAGATGGACAGCGGACTTTTGTATACCAACAATCAGTAGAAGAACTGGCAAAAAGGCCGATAACGGATGTCGCCGACCTCCCACCTGCTTTAGTTCTCAAAGTTGGCGCCCCGACTACATCAGAAGGGCGATCAATTGGCTGGAATCACCTGGAAACTGATACAGCGCAACGTCGCGCGCCGATCCTACGGTGGTGGCCAGTTGCAAATGATGTAGACCTAGTTGGTCATTTACTTGTCGTGACCATCAGCGGGATTGTTGTTGATGTATCTCGCATTACAAGAGTTATCTATGATGGTCGGGTCGCGTTTGAAGTTGAAGAAGCCCATGGCGCCGATACAGAAGCATGGCGTGGCCAGCGCACTAAACCTATCCCCGGCGGACTGATCCACCGCAATCACATCTAGCTACCCACCAGCAAGGCGCCGCCAACATCGACTGACTAATACCCACTGTAAGAGGCCGCACTCTGCAAATTGTGCAATAGCACACTTCTGATCATCATCGTCGCGTCTCGCGCGTCGGATGATTGATGATGATGGTTAATCCGCGCGCGATCCTTTAAAGGCCCCTGCTCGCAATTACCTGAATTTGCGTTTGGGTTTGACGCCAATTTGCGTGTCGCGTATTCATGCGAGACGCAATATTTACGTTTAGGGCTTCTGGAGACGACCGGGCCATAAACCATTGTTTGGAATTGGCAGTATGTTTAATCTCGCACTACGGTGCTCTCATAATATTTGTCGGTAATTATCCGGTAAACTGTCGGTATTTTCTCGGTAATACTTCGGCGTAAATTCGGTAATTCTTCGGTATGTTTGCAACATTTTTGCGGTCTTCCGCTATATGGTTTGAAGCATGAAAAGAATCGTAATTGCCAACACCAAGGGTGGGACTGGCAAGACCACCTCGTCGATTTTCTTGGCTTCAGCTTTGACTACACAGGGTTCCGTTGAGGTCTGGGATGCCGATCCACAGGGTTCAGCCTCGGAGTGGGCCTTACGGGCTGAGGAACGTGAGCAGGCTTTGCCGTTTGAAGTGCGGCCGGTCAATGCGGCGCAGCTTCGGCGGGGGGCTTCGGATGCTGATTTTGTGGTGGTCGATACCGGTCCGGGGGACTGGAAAGTACTCGATGAAGCCTTGAAGTTGGCTGATGTGGCGATTTTGCCTACCGCGCCTTCGCCGATTGATTTGGACCGGTTTTGGGAGACCGAGCAGATCGCCTCGCAGCTGACGCGCACCTATGCACTAATTACCCAAGCCGATCGTCGCACGAAGTCTTTGGAACAAACGGTGGAGGCTTTGAAGACCAGCGACGTGCAGCTGTTTGCCACCAAGATTTCTACTCGGGAGGGGATTCGTCGCAGTTTCGGGTACAACCCTGCAGGCGATTTAGGTGAGTATCAGGCAGTAGCTGACGAGTTGTTGGAGGTTTTATAAATGAGTGCACAAGCCCGTGATCCCATGGATGATTTTGGTCGTCGGACTCGATCCAGCGCACCGTCAATGAAGCAGACAATGCACCGAACCGGGGACATTCATGCCGATGACCCGATGGTGCATCTGACCATTCAGGTACCGGAGTCTATGCGAGACCAGATTAAGGATGCAGCCAAGTTGGAACGGATCAGTACTCGGCTGTGGGTCACCGATGCCATCCGGCGCAAAATGGACGAGCTCGGAGACTAGTTAGCAATTTAGCGTACTGATCTTTTTCCACTACAGATCAAAAAAAATCTTCAAGCGTATTTCAGCCACGACCTAAATACAGTGTCGTGGCTTGCAAGCCTTTTACTTCTCCCACGCTTCTACTTGCCGTTTTCGAGCACGCTGAGCGATAGTCAGCAGTTCCCACGGCATCATGGCGACGTTTATGTCCTCCAAGATTTCGCGATCCTCTGGAGACACGTGTGAGCCAACGTGACCAGTCGCCGCCAATTCTGCTCTCGACCACGACCAGCTCAAGGATGCTTCACCTTGCGCTTCGTATTCTAGACACTCCCAGAACCACAGGTCCTCGGAGTCTTCTGCCGGGTGCAATGCGAAATCAGGTAGCTTGCCCTCTAAATAGTCCGAGCGAATCTTCATCCATTTTCTTGACCAATTGCGCTCTTGCCTCGAAACCATGGGATGCAGACCTCTCGCAGGGGAAAACTAGTCGACAGCTTACATTGAAAACCTTGACTAACAGTAGTACCGCAACATACTCCGGCAACTATTCGGTAATCCTGCGGTAAGAATTACCGAATAGTTGCCGCGAAGAGCTCTTGAGATAGCACGAAAATTCGTATCGTGTCGATCGATCGCCAAGCAGAGTAATTGCCGCAATCCCGATCTACTATCATTGCTCACCGCACAAGGAGCATACCAAAATTTCCGGTATTTTTTATGGCAAAAAGCGGTAATTTTTACCGCGTGTTATTCGGTAAAGCTTATGGTTCTAAGCCGTCGCGTCCGGGATGGTGCTGTTGGATTCGTTGCTGCTGCAGGTAGGCAGTCACCTCAGGGTCTGGGGGTCTTTGAGGGCTGAGGGCGTTGTGGTTCGCGTTGGGTTTTTGCTGGGCCTCATACCCCCGAAAAGTGGAAGCCTCTCCCCCGTCTTTAGGCTCTTCTGCTTTTTCCTGTTCGACGCTGCACCAAGGTTGGCTGCTGGCTTACTCATAACTCTTCTCCTTCAAGTGACTCAGTCAGTGCTACGTGAAGTTCTGAGAATATGGCTTCATAACCATAAAGACTCTAAACACTTGGCGCATAGCTTCGGGCATGGGCGCGGCGTCGGCAGTGTGCCGGGTGCGGTCAGTGGTGTTTATAAACCGGGTAATGGAATTGATGATGGTTTGGACTTCATTGCTGCCTAGTTGTTGGACACAGCGTTGGTTGGCGGCCCAAGCCTCAGCTATGTAGTCTCCGCCGGCATACGCCACGAATCGGGCAGCATCAAAGATGCCTTGGTTACGTTGCCCGATCTCTAATCTGCTCGCAGTTGGTTATACCCGTGGTGTGCCTTGCTGAAATACCGGAGCAGCCATCCAGAGCTCGGCAGCTTTCAAAGCATGTTCTAACTGACCGAGTTTATAGACTGGAGGAATGGTAGCAGCAAACGTTCCAGCGTGTTCATAGGCTGGGGTTACGCACCCGGGATGGAGACAACGGATCAACGAGTCTATCGCCACCGACTGCCTCAGCAGGGCTGTGCCGACTGCCCGAGCATACCGGATGGGATGGTCTCGACCGGTGGCACTCAGATTTACTGGATCAATAAACCAACCGGCTTGTGCGCCAAGACTGGTGGGCACTACCCATGAGGGATGAATATCAGCTTGCAGACGGTCAAAAAATCTCTAAAACTGCTTCTGGACGGTCTATGTCCATAAACAGGGCATAACCCACGTTTTGCGGAGGGGCAAAAAAGGATAGTGACTAATCCGGTGTATCGGTTGTGCAGCACCAGGACTGGTTTTTGCGTCAACAAGAACCAGCCATCGAACAGCAAAATGGTCCAAAAAGGCATCACGAAACCTCATGGTTCGTGTTTTATCTATACCGGCCCCAACGAGGCCTCTCCTAGCTATTTAACTTGCAAGTAGTGATTTTGGTGCCCACGATTTCTTCCTACATACAGGACATTTTGCGTTGTATCAGATATCTCTTAAACAGCTACAACTGTTTGTTACTGAATCCGTCGCGTTTGCGGTTTGATTGTGGCGTTCGGGTAGGCGTTCCCATGGCCAATGGCATAGGCTTCGATGTTTGTGTCAACAGCTGCTTTTGGGAGGTACGCGAAAACTGTTGAAAACATCTGTCTTCGTTCCTATTTCGGCATCGGCCCGTGGTACCAGTATCGCTGCTTTGAAGTGCCCTGACATCCGCCGGCATCGATCAGTCCACCAAGGTCATCATTCCCAAACTCTAAGATTCTGGACTGAAAATCGCACACCGTCTTCCACGGGCTAATCCCCCGTCGCTTAGTAGCACTTTGATAGGTTGGTACGCATTGTTGCAGTAGTGGCAGTGACTAGCGAGCTGCTGACTCTCAAAAACAAGCCAAATCGATCCTCTTCTTGGGTCTGGAACATACTGTTACGAAGGGAGGAGAAGCCACATGCAGCCCTCGTCTTCGTCAATTCGGCCGCGACTCCTTCTTGCAGGCATTCTGCTAGTCGCGGCTAACCTGCGCGCTTCGATTTCTGCTGTGGGACCGGTCCTCCCTAATATTAGTGAGGACACGACTCTGGGTGCGGCAGAACTTGGTGTTTTGGTTGCTATCCCCGTTCTTGGATTTGCGCTGGTGTCACCAATAGTCAGTCACATCTCCCAATTTCTCGGTGCCGATCGGACTGTTCAATTGGCACTCCTCATTCTGCTGCTGGGCATCGTCGGACGATCTATGAGCTGGTTCAATGCTGGTTTATGGTTTGGCACTGCTGCAATCGGCGTGGCAATTGCGATTGGAAACGTATTACTTCCAGTAGCAACCAAAAGAGACTTCCCAGATCGGATCTCTTTAGTTACTGGACAGTACATAGCCGTGCAGAGCATTTTCGCTGCACTAGCATCTGGTCTGGTTGTGCCTATCATGCACGCTACCGACTCTTGGGAATTGGCCATCGGAATCTGGGCTGTACCCGTTGTTCTTGCCCTGGTCACGTGGAGCCCTCGGTTGACGAAGTCTGATCCCCACGGACTAGCTATACCAAAAAACCTCTTACAAACCAGAATGGGGCAGGAGTCCAAAGAATCATATGCTACCAAGAACCCATCGATCTGGGCCTCATGGCCAGCTTGGCATGTGGCAGTCTACTTCCAATTACAGTCCAGTATCTTCTACATCCTGATGAACTGGCTGCCGGTGGTAGAACAAAGTTCAGGCGTCGCCCCAACGACAGCAGGTTTACACCTTTCGATGTTCCTTGCGGTTGGCATAGTCGCAAATCTCTCCGCACCCGCCATCCTGAAGGTGGGAAACGATGAGCGGTTCGCCACAGTTGTGATGCCACTCCTTATGACCGTATCGCTGCTGGGGATGCTGGCAATACCTGCGCTACAGGCTCTCTGGGTGGCTATAAGCGGTGTGGCGGCGGGCGGTGCCATGGTTGTGTCCCTGTCATTAATTAGCCTTCGCGCAGCTAATTCCACAGCAGCTGGCAGACTTTCCTCAATGGTGCAGTCCGTGGCCTATTTGGGTGTAGCGCTTGCGTTGATTCTATCCGGGTGGGTCCAGGATACCATCGCTTCGGGGTCACAACTACTCTTCTTGCCGCTTGGGCTAGCCGTAATGCAAGTAGTCGCCGGAGTATTGGCAGGTCAGCGCAGTACTCCGATTTCTTAAAACTCCTACCTCCTAGGTGGCAAAAAGTTTGCCGTCTCGCCGAACACCTTCTGTAGGTTACACCCGTCGCAATGATCCACAGCGTATCCATCCTCCGCTTGCATAAAAGACCCCGAAAGGGGGACGCGCTGAGACGTACATCACTTATAGGCTGGAAGCAGTTTCCAATCCTGGCCTCCAGGACAAATGAACTTCCAGCCGGAGCGGTAACGCACCGGATTTCAGAGGAGGAAGGTGAGTGGGTTTGTATAGCCTCCACATGTTGCTATGGGACATCCGGAAGAACCCAGAGCTGGCTAAGAGCTTCTTGAACGATCCCGAGCCGGTACTCGATGAGTATGAGGTCGAAGGTGAAGCTCGAAATACGATGCAGAACTTGGACTTCAAACGATTGCACGAACTCGGAGCAAACCCTTACCTCATCTATTTCTGTGCCATACAGCTGCAGGTAGACCGTGACGCATATTATGCGCAGATTCGTGGGGAGAGTGTCTAATGGTTGAAAAAACAGGTCGGGTGGTGGGAGCTTTTACTGCTTCACATTCCCCGGGCATTACTGGGTGGCCCGAACGTGCCGACCCTGCTCAGAGAGAGGCCGTCGAGGCCGCATTCAACGAAGCGCGGGAACGTATTGAGAAGTTAAAACCTGACGTTATTATAGCTGTGTCAGTAGAGCACTTCACTAACTTCAATTTTGGCAACCTACCTGCGTTCGCAATTGGGACAGGTGACTCATACCTGGGACCAGTGACCGAGGAAATGGGGTCTTTCCTCAATGTAGAACAGCATCAATATCCAGGGCATCCAGGACTGGGGCGCCACCTGTATGAGTTCGCTCTACGTTCTGATTTCGATCCTGCATTAGTTGAAGGTGGACTAGATTTTGACGAGAACTTCTGCGTCCCTTTCAAACACCTCGACCCAGAATCCAAATATCCACTTGTACCTGTAATCGTCAACGGGGTAAACCCACCTTGGCCAACCGCCAAGCGTAGCTACGATTTTGGACGCATGATCCGACGAGCAGTCGAGGCCCAGTCGGAAGTTAATCGGGTAGTCATCGTCGGAACCGGTGGCCTTTCACATTGGGTTGGTTTACCAGAATCCGGCGAGGTCAATGAAGAGTTCGATCGTGACTTCATTGAGCGTATCGAAAGTGGTGACACCGAGCGACTCGTCGATTATGACCCAGAAGATATCGATGCGGCAGGAAATGGTGCCCATGAAATTCGTACTTGGTTAGTTGCAGCCGGAGCAGTAGAAGCCCCCTTTGACGTTCTTGTATATGAACCAGTCCCAGCGTGGCTTACCGGTACAGCAGTAGCCGCAGCACGCATCTAGCCCATAGCCAGATGCACCAGCATCAACTTATTAAATTCAGGCAACATACCTGAGTACACCAACCTTCCTAAGGAGTATCAATGAGCAAGCTTCCAAAGATTACCGGTCAGGATATGCGCGGGGTGATGGCTTATCCTCCAACTCCAGCGTTGCCCGGCGCAGACGCTGTAGAGGCTGTCAATACTGTGGATCTGCAGGAGACTGAGCGGATGATTCGTTCACTCATTCGTGATGGTGTGGACGCGATCGCATTGAACGGGACCCTAGGCGAGATGCACACATTGTCTCTCGATGAATGGAAATCATTCTCGGCCGCCGCAATTGAGACTGCTCGGGCTGAAGATCCCGATTTTCCGATCTTCGTGGGAGCCACTACCCTCAACACTCGTGATACTGTCGCGCGAATGCGCTACTTATCTGATGTGGGGGCGACTGGCACATTGTTAGGGCGCCCTATGTGGGGCGAGATGGTGCCCCCTGTAATGGAGCGATTCTATCGGGATGTCGCTGAAGCGGTTCCTGACATGGCGATGGTGGTATACGATAACACCGCAGCTTTCCGAGGCATCATTCCTCGATCTGTATACCGGACGTTAATCGACCTCCCTCAGGTAGTGGCTGTGAAGTACGCAGGCGGCGCCTCGGTCGGCTTTCGTTACCACAATGACATGGCACACACCGGGACAAGTTTCCCTCTGATGCCTATTGAGACTGATTGGTTTCCAGCATGGGAGATGTACGGAGAGGAACTGGTCGGTATGGCATGGTCATCGACCACCGCAATGGGCCCCGGTCCAGTTCTTGCACTACGCGATGCGCTTCGCGAGGGCCGCACTGAAGACGCACGCTGGCTGACTGAACGACTGCGCTGGGCCCATGAGCCTTTCCTCGTGGGACAAGACTTCCTGGAATTTGCGAAGTACAACGTTTCACTAGAAAAAATCCGAGTGAATGCGGCAGGATACATGAATACTGGCAAGAGTCGTGTGCCGTACACGGACGACATGGTTCCTGAAGTTCATGTAAAAACCACCCTGGAACACGTCGACCGTTATAAGCAGATTATTCAGGAGATTGAGGACCGGTTCGGAGCCACCTCTGCCAACAAAGTAACCGAAAAGGTGTAAACACATGACGACGGAGTTTGTCGGCACAGAGAAAAACGACGCCGACCTGCACAAGATTCGAGAGGGGATTGAGCAGGGACGTTTCCCCGCTCATGTATTCAACGATCAAAGAATCTTTGAGCTCGAACAGGAGCGACTCTTCAACCGCGCCTGGTGTTTTCTCGCACATGAGTCAGAGATCCCTAAACCGGGTGATTACGTCACTCGTTATATTGGTGACAACAATATTATTGTTGCTCGAGATGAACAGGGCGAGATTCATGCAAGTCTGAACATATGCCGGCATCGCGGCAACATGATGTGCAAATCAGAAATGGGGAACGCCTCTCACTTCCGCTGTTCTTACCACGGGTGGGTTTATAAAAACTCTGGTGAGCTTGTCGGAGTGCCCTACATGAAAGAGGGGTACGAGGGACGGCTCAAACGACGGGACTGGGGTTTGGTGCAAGCCCGTGTGGACAGCTACGCCGGCCTAGTTTTCGGCACGTTTGACCAGACCGCTCCATCGTTGGACGAATACCTCGGTGGGTTCCAGTTTTATCTAGATCTCTACTTGAAACAGGGGATTGCTGGCAGTGAAGTGTACGGGCCACCAGACCACTGGATTACGGAGACGGACTGGAAAATTGCTGCAGAAAACTTTGCCGGAGACGGATACCATACCCCTGTTGCTCATCAATTTGGCTTCAATCTCGGCTACTTCGCATCCTCAGGTGCTACTCACAGCCAAGGCTGGGCTGCCAGCATACCCGGCAGGGGACACGGAATTGGACTAGGGCACACCCCGGGAATGGTTCCCTTCGCTGGTTTCCCCGAAGAACTGGCCGACGAGATGCGGAGCAGCTTCTCTCCCGAACAGACTGAGGTGTTCTCGAACACAAGGACTGCCGTAGCCACAGTGTTCCCCAACCTGTCGTTCCTCATGCAGCCCTTCAGCATGACCCCAGGAGAACCGGGTGTGCGTTTCGTATCAATGCGACTCTACCACCCAATCGGTCCAGGGAAGACAGAAATGTACTCGTGGTGCTTGGTCCCGAAAGACGCCTCCGATGAGTACAAAGAAGATGCATACCGGGCATACACCCTAGCCTTCGCACAGGCCGGAACGTTTGAACAGGACGATTTAGAAAACTGGGAGCGGGTGACGCGATCGGCGGGCTCTCTCCAGGCTCGGAATCTGGAGTTCCCCTACATCATGGGGATGAATAGCGAACGTGACCCGGATTTCCCGGGACCGGGTCACGTAGTGACGCCGTATGTCAACGATTCCAACTTCCGTAACCTGTGGGGCCGTTGGGCGGATTACCTGACCGAGGAAGTGTGAGCGATGGTACTGCAAAACATTGGAACCAACCGTCAACGGGTGGATCGCGAAACGATTACCGACATTCAAGAGTTCCTATACAGGGAAGCCCTGGCTATCGATGAACGTCGCTTTCGGGATTGGCTGACCTTCCTAGCCGCAGACATTCGGTACGAAGTACCGGTGCGTGTTGTGCGGGAAGGGTTAGCGGATTGGGAAGTTTCTCCAAAGGCACGGATCTTCGACGACACCAAAGATACGCTGGAGATTCGTGTTCGTCGGTTAGAAACGGATTTCGCTTGGGCTGAGCAGCCGCCGTCCCGTACACGCCACTACGTGACTAACGTCCTCGTAGACTACTCAGAAGCCCCTCGCGAGTATTTGGTGTCGTCCAACTGCTTGATCTATCGCAGCCGTGGCGATAGTACAGAACCGAACATATACTCTGTGGCCCGCAAGGACACGGTACGGAGTGACGAAGAAGGTTATGTACTCACTCGCAGGTGGGCGGTCTTGGATCAGGCCGTCATCAACGCTCATAACCTGTCCATTTTTATTTGAGTAGCAGGAGAATTCATGACTGACTCACGGACTATGCCAGCTGCCGAAAACCCAGATGAAGGGGAACCTCTGAAGTATCCAGTCGACGGCGGTAATGACGGTCCTATCATTGTGGCCAATGAGTTCGCCGATGTTGTTATACGCAAAATCGAGACTCGCAACGGGGTCCGTTTACAGATTTGGTCTCCACGACGCGGTACCGTCGTTCGATTCGATGCTGTAGCACTAGATTGTCTCAGTTATCAAGAACCGGAGTTCATAACGGACTTGCTTTCCAGGACACCGCAAGCCTAAAAAGTAATTACCTACCCGGCGCATCGTAGCTATCGAGACAACTAAGTATCAATTGCGTCGTCGCGGAACGGTGCCTCCGCGACGACGCACCTGCACCTTTTCAGAGCGCTTCAAGCTATATGCTAAGCATTTGGTGCTGATGAGGTGACTGATGGTGCTAACTCAGGTGGTCACAGTTTACCAGTCAACCAGATTGATACTCGCATCGCTGCTGGGATCAGCATTCAAAATTTCCAACGGAGGCGATCATTACTGTGACTATTATCCCTGTGAAGACAGTATCGACCATGGTTGGGGAGACTCTCTATGAACTCGGTGCCCGCAACGTTTTCGGCGTAGTCGGCAGTGGCAACTACGTCGCTACTGCCGCTCTCGTTGATTCGGGAGCCACTTTCTTCAGTGCGCGCCATGAAAGTGCCGCTGTGTCAATGGCTGACGCGCATTTCCGTACCACGGGAAAGCTAGCAGTAGCCAGCGTGCATCAAGGTCCGGGGCTGACCAACGCCATCACTGCTCTGGGCGAGGCAGCCAAAAGTAGAGTCCCACTGCTTGTCATCGCCGGCGACACTTCAGCGGGGTCACTTCGATCAAACTTCTATCTTGATCAATCAGCTGTAGCTGTGTCTGTCGGGTGCCTTACGGACCAGCTTTATCGGCCGGAGACTGTAACAGCCGACATCGCCCGTGCCTACCGAAGAGCCTTGAATGAGCAGAAACCGGTAGTGCTCAATATGCCCTTAGATATTCAGCATGCAACCCGGCCCGAACAACAGACAAAACCATGGCAGCACCAACCAAGCATTCATGTGACTCCTCCAAACAGCACTATTGCTGATCTGGCTGATCGAATCCTCTCTGCTAAGAAACCTCTAATCCTTGGAGGACGAGGCGCCTGGCTATCAGGAGCTCAGAGGGCTCTTCTCCGACTGGCAGATGCCGCGAACGCCCGATTAGCAACTACTGCACCGGCCAAAGGGATGTTCGATTCTAGTCCGTGGACGGTAGGCATAGCCGGCGGGTTCTCAACCGGCCCTGCCGTAGAGACCCTCAACAGCGCAGATTTGATCATGGCGTTTGGGTCTTCTTTAACTACCTGGACTACCCGTGGGGACACCATTTTTGACGACAATCCCACTGTGATTCAGATTGACTCTGATCCCACAGCTTTAGGGCTCAATGCTCACGTCAACTTACCCGTAGTAGGAGATGCCGCAGCCACAGCCGAGGCCTTGTTGTGTCAAATCGCTGACCAAAGCTCATTGAGTATTTTTCGATCTCACCCAGTAGAAAAACCCCCTCTATCCTATCCAGACAACACGTCGGCGATGGCCCACCCTGGGAAACTCACAGCTCGCCTCGAAAACCTCTTACCTACTGAACGAACTGTGGTACTTGACGGCGGACATTTCATCGGATGGCCTGCCCGTGAATTATCAGTGCCTGACCCAGCCGCTTTTGTCTTTACCAGTGCGGGATTTCAATCCATTGGACTTGGGATGGGAAGTGCAATAGGTGCTGCCATTGCGCGACCTGACCGTCTAACAGCACTCATGATCGGAGACGGAGGATTTTTTATGGGCATTTCAGAACTGGAAACCATGGTTCGCCTCAAATTACCGATACTGGTGGCTGTGTACAACGATCACGCCTATGGAGCAGAGGTACACCATTTTCGCAGCCATAACCAGGGGCAGGAACTAGTCAGCTTTCCTGACAAAGACATTGCAGCCATAGCAAAAGCCTCTGGCGCGCATTCCCATACCGTACGAAACCTTAACGATCTGAACGTAGTGCACAAGTGGCAGCACGACTTAGTTTCGCCTCTTGTCCTGGATATGAAAATCGATCCTGACATTGTAGGGGACTGGGCCGAGCAAGATTTTCTTAATCATTGAGGGAACGCCGAGAGTCTACCCTTCGTTTAGCTTATAAGTAGACCCAGCTGTTCCTAAGTTTCACAATAGGAAAGTTTTTCAAACATCTCAGCATTATGTAGTCCCCAAACGGGTAATACTGTTACATAGATCACATAAGGTAGTGTCACAGTATCATCCAACCTTTCCCTTTTTGGAGGCCTTGTAGTGTTCCACATTAAGAACCGCATCCTAGGCTTGGTGACCCTTCTAATCGCTGCCCTCTCTCTGAGTTCCTGTGGGAATCCAGCGCAGGGCAGCAGTGTGGGGGCAGCTCAGAGAGACAATGACGAAGCGATCACCTTACGTTACGCTTTTTTCGCGCCTGAGCAATCATTTCCCTCCGTGCAAATGCAGGAATGGGCAGATCGCCTCCATGATCGCACAGATGGCCAAGTTGAAGTCGAACTGTTTGTAGGAGGAACTCTACTGGGTGCTGGAGATATTTACGATGGCGTATCCCAAGGGGTGGTTGATATTGGACTCGATTCCCCCGCATATGACACCGGTCGCTTTCCGTTCTCCTCGGTGATCAATCTGCCTAGCGACATTGAAAGTTCCCAAGTTGCTTCTCAAACTTTCCTCGACTTACTCACTGAGTTCGAGCCCAGTGAATTCAATGATTTTCAGATCATCACAGCCTTCACCACTGAGCCTGCATATATACAATCGATCAACCCAGTCGAATCCAGGCAAGATATAAACGGGATGTCATTACGCAGCGCCGGGACCGGCGTGCCAATGCAGCAAGACCTAGGAGCATCACCGGTATCTCTTCCGATGTCTGACGTTGCCGAATCTATGGGCACCGGAGTGGTAAGCGGCTACGTGTCCTCCCGTGAGGTCATGCAAGATTTCGGTCTTGCAGAGAATATCAACTACGTAACTGACTATCCTTTTGGAATCTCTAACAGCTTCGTAGCTGTAATGGACCAGGAGCGATTCGAACAATTGCCCAAAGACGTTCAAAACGAAATCATGAACCTTCGCGAGGAAATGACGTTGTTCGCTTCCCAATACCACGACAAAGAGAACGTACAGCCAGCCCTCGAAGAGGCTGAGAAAGAACACGGCGTGGAAACGATTCAGCTCGGTCAAGAGGAAGAAGAAGCATGGGATCAGCTCGGCGAGGCCCAGACAGCTGCTTGGCTAGACGAACATGCTGATGCAGATTTCAATGCTCGACAGACCGTGGAAAGAATGCACCAACTTATCGACCAGTATTCATCGGAGAATAGCTCATGAAGGCCGTCATTAACGCTACAGACACTATCGCTAGCTTCTTAGTCAAAGTAGCAGGGGTCGCCCTCATTGGAATGATACTAATCCTAGTGACCAACATCCTCTTACGGTGGCTCGGATCACCTCTGGTCGGAACCTACGAGCTAATCTCCATGTCGGCGATTGTAGTGTTCGGCCTCAGTCTTGCCCAAGCACAGGTTGATAAATCGAATGTGGCAATTGATCTTGTCGTCTCACGTTTACGCAAGAGGACCCAGCTGGTAGTAGGCGTTGTCGTTACACTGCTGTCAATATTCATTGTCACCACGCTTGCGATCGCACTTTGGCGATACGGAGTGAATCTGCTTGGCGCCGGATCGACCACAGAAGCCCTGGAAATTCCTTCGTGGCCACAGGTTTTCATTGTATTCAGCGGCGTTACGGTTTTAGTCCTGGTCCTTTTTGCAGATCTAGCGCGGCTTCGCCAAAGCGCGCGTTCGGCATCCCTCGAAATAGATATCTGGTAATTTCTACCAGTCGTACCGATCGGAGTACCTTGTGAGTCCGACTTTGCTCGCTATCGTATGTTTGGTAGTCCTTCTCCTACTAATGTTTCTGCGCATGCCGATTGCATTCGCCATGCTACTGATTGGATTTCTTGGCGTAGCGATCTTCAGTAATGTAGAATCGGCGCTTCATCTCGTCGCTTCCGACATTTACCGCCAGTTCTCCTCTTACACCATGGCGGTGATTCCACTGTTTGTTTTCATGGGTCAAGTTGTCTACCAGAGTGGGATGAGCACCAAACTCTTCGACGCCGCTTACAAGTGGATTGGGTCGCTTCGCGGAGGTGTGGCAGCGACAACGATTGCTACCAGTGTTGCATTTTCCAGCGTTTCAGGGTCCAACTCAGCCTCGACAGCTACCATGGGCGCCGTAGCATTACCAGAACTGAGAAAGTACAACTATAACCGAGGTTTTGCGGGCGGCAGCGTGGCCATCGGCGGAACGCTAGGTATCATCCTACCGCCCTCTACGGCTCTAATCATCATCGCAGTACAGTCCGAGCAGTCCATCTCTACGCTCTTTCAAGCTTCATTATTTCCAGGACTCCTAGTGGCCGCCCTGCTATTGATCACTGCTTTCGTCATCGCGTGGATGAATCCGAAACTCGGGCCGGCAGGGTCAAAATCATCGTGGCAAGAACGGTTTCGCTCACTCGACGGCGTACTTCAGGTCGTGATCTTGTTCCTCATTGCCATTGGTGGCATGCTTCTTGGCTGGTTTACACCCACTGAAGCAGCAGGCGTCGGCGCTTTCGGCGCCGTAGTCATCACTTGGTTGACGCGATCCCTGACCTGGGAGAAATTCTGGCGATCGATCATCGACACCTTGCGTACATCAGCCTTTGTCGTATTGCTAGTAACATCAGCAATCGTATTCGGCCGTTTCCTTTCCTTGACACGGTTGCCCTTCGACTTGGCTGACTGGGTATCCCAACTATCCGTAGCGCCGGTAGTGGTCTTACTGATCGTAATCGGGATCTACCTCGTCGGCGGTGCGTTAATGGATGCAATGGGTTTTCTGGTGATTAGCATCCCTATCTTCTTCCCATTATTGGTTTCATTGGGATACGATCTCGTATGGACCACGATCATCGTCACATTAGTGACCACTCTCGGAGCAGTCACACCACCCGTAGGGGTGAACGTATTCATCGTCTCCGGGATGTCTAAAGAGCTAGACGTTATGACAGTCTTTCGTGGAGTCCTTCCCTTCTTCATCCCCTATGCACTAGCAATCGCAGCGTTCATCATCTTCCCTGACCTTATTCTGTTTGCTATATAACCCCTTCTCCTGTCTAAGTCAGCTCTGCGCTTCCATCCAGAAAAGCGCGAAAACTCATCAATCAAATCGATTCGGAGGAACGTGGACGATGGATCTAGGATTGAGTCAGAGCACTTTCATCATCACGGGCGGCACATCCGGGATCGGGCTGGCGGTCGTCAGCCTACTGCTGCGCGAAGGCGCTAACGTCGTGACCTGTTCAAGGAGCCCTGAACGGATGGAAAGTAACTTACGCTCGCTTTATAACGCTTTCCCCAACAGGTTGCATTGGCAGCAGGCAGACGTCCACGATTCTGCTCAGATGGCAGATCTCATCGACGCCACGGTCAAGAGGTTCGGGACCATCACCGGCGTTGTTAACAATGCCGGACAAAGCCATCTGTCTACATTCCGAGACACGTCCTTGAACGACTGGCACAACGAATTTAGCCTGAAGATCGGCAGTGTGGTTAATACTGTCCAGCCTGCACTCCCATTCCTGGAAGAGAATGGAGCAGTCGCTTCGGTGGTCAATATCAATGCGATTCTCGCACGAGAGCCAAACCCTCAGTTAATTGCCACTAGTGCGGGTCGAGCCGCGCTGCTAAACATGTCCGTGTCAATGGCTCACGAATTAGCCTCGGATGGCATCAGGGTGAATTCCGTAGCTGTGGGTCTTATCGATACAGGACAATCAATACGACGCTACGAAGCCTCTGAGACCGAAGAGTCCTATGAAGCTTGGAAGCATAATCTAGCACATTCAGCTCGAATCCCGTTGGGTCGAATAGGGGAACCCGAGGACGTTGCCAATGTGGTAGCTTTCCTTCTCTCCTCACGCTCTGCTTATGTCACAGGCACTGTCATTGATGTAGACGGCGGTAAAGCCAACTATATGTGACAAATCCTGCTCCTTCGGAATATTCAAAGCAGCGGCGGGCTTGAACTAGGCACGGCCACACGCTTACTCACTGTACAGTCAGCCCGTTCCCTCTTAGAGGACACTACTTTCCCACAGAATAGGCAGTGTTGGTGCCCAGCTAGTTCCGGCATGATGATTGCTCCCAATCGTTGACGATAAAGGAGATCCAGGATAAGCCGGAGCTATGCCCTAATTATTCTTAAAGACGCCAACAGTCTCCTCCTGGTGCCGTTGCCGCACAGGCAAAGATAGCATTCAGACTCTCCGATGCTAAGTTCCTGAGGTCTGCTGGCCCCTGACCTCCGCCCTCAAGGTGATAGATAGCGTGGATCCTAACAACCCAAAATACCCCAACCGGGGGATGTAGAGAAAAATCACAAGGCGTAATGTAGATCACACTAAGTCGATGAACGTGCCGTTCGCTTGGCCCCACCCAACAAAGGAGGATCAAGGTGGCAACTACACCTTCCATCCGAAAGACCTTCGCTCAAGTAGAGGAAATCCGATCCTCGGCAGGTCGCACAGATAATAACAAGCCATTGCGAAAAGTTGCTGTTTGTGCGGTTATGGAAAATCCTTACGCTAATCAAGGATATGTCGAGGACCTGTCTGAGATCGTCAAAACCTCAAAGGAAGTCGGACAGATGTTAGGCGAAGAGGCCACCCGGCTCCTGGGCGCCCCGGTCGAAAGCTACGGCAAAGCAGGATTAGTCGGCACAGCAGGGGAGCAAGAGCACATTAACGCTGCTCTGACTTCAGTCTTCGGCAACGCGTTTCGAGACGCTATCGGCGGTGGAGATGCCTGGATCACGTCCGTTACCAAACCCAGCACCGCAGGGACAGTTATTGATGTCCCGACAGCATACAAAGACGAAGTGTGGGTTCGAAGCCATTACGATGCCATGGAAGTGCGTATACCCGATGCGCCTCATCCAAACGAGATTGTGGTTATTGCAGCTGTCACTAATCGGGGCCGCTTGAATGCCCGTGTGGGCGGTATGACTGTTGAGGAGCATCAGGCAGGTGGGGCATGAGCAACACCCTAGCTATCATCAACGCCGGCACGATTCTCTCTGGCGACCACGCCGCGCCAGTAGTAGAGGGAGCCGATACCGTACTAACCCAAGACGGGCGCATCACCGCTGTTGGCAGACAGAATGAGCTGCAGAACAAACTGGAACAAACTACCACGACCGTAGATGCAGTCGGATCCACTGTCGCTCCCGGGCTGATCGATTCCCACTGTCATGTGGTTCTCGGCGACTACACTCCCCGGCAGAAAACGGTAGATTTCCTGGCCAGCTACGTTCACGGGGGGATCACCAGGGTGGTATCCCCCGGCGAAATCCATGCGCAAGGCCGACCTAACGATGCCGCAGGAGTCAAAGCTCTAGCCATCGCTGCTCGAACGTGTTTCGACAACTTCCATCCTGGCGGAATGGCTGTGCATGCCGGATCAGTCGTTCTTGAGCCCACTTTGCACGAAGACGATTTTCGCGACCTGGCGGCAGCTGGCGTGTCTCTAGCCAAATTTGGGTTCGGACAGTACCTGGATCCAGCGGACGGCACAGATCAGGTCCGTTGGGCACAGGATCATGGACTAACAGTGATGTGCCACTCCGGCGGGGCCAGTATCCCAGGCAGCAAACCGATCACCCCAGAGCATCTACTCAAGCTCCGTCCGGATGTTTGTGGTCACGTAAACGGCGGTCCAACTGCTTTAGACGAATCCGGTGTAGACACCATCATGGATGAAACAGATATGGCCTTGCAGTTGGTACAAGCCGGGAATTTAAGCTCCGCAATACGAATTATCAACCGTGCCGAGCATAATGGCATCTTTTCCCGAGTGGTCATTGGTTCAGACACGCCCACAGGAACCGGAGTTATGCCTCTAGGCGTCATCAAAACGGTCGCTGAATTGTCATCCTTGTCTGATCTAGACCCAGCCAAGGTATGGGCAGCGGCAACTGGCAACAATGCTCACATATGGGATCTGCCTGCAGGGTTTATCTCCCCGGGACGGGCCGCCGACCTCATCGTCATGGACGCCCCATGGGGATCGACCAGAGAGGACGCTCTCGGAGCGCTGAGCATAGGAGATATCCCCGGCATTTCGGCTGTCATCACCGGTGGCCAGCTACGCAATCTCACAAGTCGCAACACCCCTCGAGCTGCCCGACTCTGCACAGTGTCGCCACGAATGGAGCATTTGGAGTCGGGCGGCCACTGAGCTCCTAACGAAAGGTAAGTCTCATGAGCTACAACATCAAACTGGACCTCGAACTCTGCCAAGGATACGCCAATTGTCTCATTGAAGCACCCTCACTCTTCGACATCGATGAAGAGACCGACAAAGCAATTCTGCTCAACTCAGAGCCCCCCGATGACTTGCGCCAACAGGCTGAGGCTGCTCAACGCGGATGCCCAGCAAAAGCAATTTGGGTGGAAGAAAAATGATGCGCCGCATAGCAATCGTCGGCGGCTCACTCGCCGGTGTCCACGCAGCCGAGGCACTCAGAGAATCTGGATATCAAGAGGAAATCACCCTCGTTTCGGCCGACACATATCTGCCGTATGATCGCCCGCCCCTCTCGAAAGAAGGACTGTTCTCCGGCGCTGCGCCGGAGAAGCTGTTACTTCGTGACCCGCAATGGTATGACGATAATGCCATCACCACCCAGTTAGGGGTACATGCCGAGGGACTGGACGTAGACCGAGGACAACTTCGTTTGAGTAGCGGCAGCGACCTTCCATATGACGGGCTCATAGTCGCCACCGGGTCTCGTGCACGCCGTTTGCCTACGAAAGTAGGTCAGCCACCAGTGCATACAGTCCGTGATCTCAGCGACGCAGCAGAACTGCGCAAGGACCTCCTCCCTGGAAAACATCTCGTTTTGATCGGTGGAGGCTTCATCGGCCTGGAAGTGGCAGCCACCGCACGGCAAATCGGCCTGGAAGTGACTGTTATCGAAGTCTCCAAGATGCCATTGGGGAGAATGCTGGGAAATGAGGTGGGCAGCTGGTTTCGCAAACTGCACCGACGAAATGGTGTGAACGTCATATGTGGCACTCCGCTAAAGTCCATCGAACCTGGGGTTGGAGGCTCTCAAGTTGTATTGGATGATGGCCAAACTATCCACGCTGACGTCGTTGTAGCTGGCATCGGTGCTACCCCCGCAACCGAGTGGCTGTCCGACAGCGGTCTAGAACTAGCGCGAGGCGTCCGATGCAATTCAGATCTATCTACCGCTGCTCCTGGAGTCGTTGCTGCAGGCGACATTGCCAGGTGGTACAACCCACTCTTCGATGAAGAAATGCGAGTCGAACACTGGACCAACGCGGTTGAGCAGGGTCGTCACGCTGCCGGGACGCTACTGGGAGCATGCGACTCATTTAGCTCGGTGCCCTATTTCTGGACCGACCAATATAACGCCAAAATGCGCTTCGTCGGTCGGTCCGACGCCGCCGATGTCATCGCCATTGAAGAAATGAATAAGAACAGACTCGTGGCCCTCTACGGTCGCGACGGATATATCCGCGGCGCAGTATGCGTCAACGCCCCACGCAAATTAGCCAAATACCGGAAAGCGATCAGAGACCAAGTGCCCTGGCAAGATGTCGAACCTACCCAATCCATAGTCGCACAAGCAATGGCTCAAATCTGAAGCCCTAAACCACCACTACATATTAGGAGAGGCATGACTGAAACCCCAACAACAAACGCTTTATCACTGATCGAATTGTTCCCTCAAGACGAAGACTGGTCTCTACAAACCATGCGGCTTCTCGCACAGATTTCAGTCGGTGGCGCAGATCTCTTTGAATGCGCTCGAACGGCTGGACGCATCGGCCAAGACTCCACCGATGGGGACCTATGGCATCGTGAATGGAGTCGTACCGCCAAGGAAACTGCTGAAACTGGGTATAGCGCTTTAGAACGTGGTGACATTACCACCGGACGGCGCGCATTATTCCGCTCCCTGGGTTACTGGCGACACTCTGAATTCTTCTTGGATTCTTTCGATCCTCGCCGAGAAGAAGCTTTTCTGGAAGGTACAAAGAACTTCCAGAAGGCCGCAGAATTAACCGATGGCCTCATCGAACGGATCAGTGTTCCATTTGAAGGTAAGGAAATGGACGGCTACTTCGTCAAAACAGACCTCTCAGACAAGAAACGTCCCACAGTGCTTCTCCTCGGAGGCGCTGATTCTTGGGCTGAAGAACTATATTTCCTTGGCGGCAGTGAATTCCCCGCACGCGGCATGAACGTCGTCATGATTGACACCCCCGGTCGTGGAAGCTCACTGCGCTTCAAAGAAATGTACAGCCGCTACGACTACGAAGTCCCGGTCAAAGCGATCTTCGACTACCTCGAGACTCGTAACGATGTCGATACGGACAGAATGGGCCTTGCCGGTGTCAGTTTCGGCGGCTACTACGCTCCCCGTGCCGCAGCATTTGAACCGCGGGTAAAGGCTGTTGCTGCATGGTGTGGCACGTGGAGCATTCTCACCGACTTCTACGAGTGGTATCCGCCTCTGCAGAAGCAACTCCAGTGGCTAACCGGAACCAAGGATGATGCAGAAGCTCGTGCAAAACTGGCTGACTTTACTCTAGAGAATGTTGTCGACAAGCTCGACATGCCTGTATATGTCATGCACGGAGAAAACGATATTGTCATGAACGTTGAGGGAGCTCGCCGATTCATCAATGAACTAGATAATGATGATGTCACAGCGGACTTTTATGCGGGGGCTGGTTCTATGCACTGTAACTATGATTATCTCGCTGTGGCAGCCGCCCGCCTGACTGACTGGTTCACCCATCGACTATAACTCTCGTTAGCTTGTAAAGAATCATATGCGGCAGGCAAAACTGGAAGCAAAACCTCTGGAACCCAGCAAACCGCCCGCCGCATATGACTTAAATCACATTTAGGATAAAATGGCCGCTAGTCATCCTCTAGTCAATAACTGGCGTAACACCCGAAGAAGGTGACACCTCGTGTACCACCCCACTCTCGATCCCCAAAAAGATGCACAGCAACAATTTATTAAAGATCTGCATCGCGCCCTGACGGTCGACGAGGTTCGAGAAATTTACTTCGACACCGTTTCAGAAATTCTGCCCGCTGATGGAATAGGGTTTTATCGTTTTGAATTCCCTGATGCAGACAGGCTAGTAGAAAGACAAGCCACCTTGGGCGACTCATTTCTCCACAGCTACGAACGTTCCGGGCGTGCTGATGATCCCGTTCTCGACTTTGTGACTGCTCACCTTTTGCCCCACGACTCTTCTTCACTTGCTGAAGACGAATGGCAATCTTCAGGCGCCTACCGAGTACTTTCCAATGAGGGCCTGTCTCACTCCCTCGAAGCCCCCCTTACAGAAGCCACCGGTATCATCGGGACAATAAATTTTGCCCGAGCAACCGACGCCCCTGCCTTCACCGCAGACGAGGTCGACATAGCAAAATTTGTCAGCGAGCACTTAAGCCTTGCGATAGAGAGAGCAAAACGTCACGAACTCTTGGGAGAGAGGGCAAATTTACTGCAAGGCGCAATCGAACACTTCCCCCAAGGTCTCATCATTCATGACATGGATGGGACCCCCCTATTTGCCAACAAAAACGCCATTAGAGTTATGGACGAAACAACTCAGAACACCCATGAAAGACCATCAATCAATGATCTCCTCACAGAGGTAATCACCGACTTTGTCGCTGGGAACCGTCGAGTAGCCACAGTGAACGCACGGGAAGCTCACACTGGGAAACAAACGATCATCAAGTCATTCAAAGCGTACCAACATGAGTCTATCGTAAGCCTGATCTACGAAGGCCCTGACAAGGAAGCAGCGACACTACCCACTTGGGATGTGCTCTCACCGCGAGAACAAGAAATCGCCACCTTCGTCAGTCGCGGTCTGACCACCCGTGAGATTGCAACCGAAGCTTTCGTCAGCGAGAACACAGTCAAACAGCATCTCAAACGTATCTTCGCAAAGACCGACGTGCACAGTCGTGCAGAACTGGTCCAACTCATTTGGTCTTCCAATCGTCACCACACCAGCACACTGTGACCTCACTTTAGAGCCCTCATGCAGCGCGATATACCTACGACAAGGAAGGCAGAATGCCGATTAACATTGGATACATCATTGGCAGTCTCTCGAAGGACTCCATCAATCGAAAGCTCACAGATAACCTGCTCGAACTCGCTAACAACAATTTAAAGTTCTCAGAGATCAACATCTCTCACTTACCCCTTTACAATCGAGACAACGACACCGATTTTCCACCTCAAGCACGTGAGTTTAAGGAAAAAATCGAAACTAGCGACGCACTGCTATTTGTGACCCCCGAATATAACCGAACACTTCCTGCTGCCCTCAAAAACGCCCTAGAATGGGGGTCACGCCCTTTCGGCCAAAACGCTTTTGCTCATAAACCGGCCGGTGTAATCGGTGCATCACCGGGAAACCCTGGAACATCTATGTCTCAACAGCACCTTCGTAACGTTTTATCTTATCTAAATGTGCCCACACTTAACCAACCGGAAGCCTTCATACAGTTCACACCACAGCGCTTCGCTGACGATGGAACCGCACAGGATGACGCAACTCGTGAGGTCCTCCAAAACTGGTTGTCCGCCTACTACGACTGGACAAAACGCTTCGTCGAACACTAATTCCTAATTTCTCCTAGTCTCTCGGCCAAAGCTGGCTCAAGCCTCCCCTTATTGCGTGGCCAAGGTAAATCCGTTGAACAGGGTCGCCGTTTCCATGACTAGGTCGTCAACCGGCGGAGCGTCGTAGACAGCCCATTGAACCATCACTAGGCGCGTTACCGGATTGATGGCTATATACTGCCCAAAAAGCCCTGCAGCCCAGAAAGTCGAATCGGCAACCTGTGTTGTCTTCGGGCAGGCCTCCATGCGTGCTTCTACGGGGTGATTCCGCCAGAAATATCCATACCTCCCCGGCTGCGCTGTCGGATAGATCGGATCATAGGTGTGAGGGCCCCAGGTCGTTGCTTCAGATAGCCAGTGTTCTGGGAGGGTCGACTGCCCGCCAGGTAGGACACCGCCGTCAAGGATAAACTGACCAATTCTACCGTAGTCACGAAGTATAGCGCTAAAGTCGCCAGCACCAGAGTTCGCCCCGCCGGGCCCTTCAGTCATCCACCAGGCTGGCTTTTCCATACCAAAGGGTTTCCAAATGTGGGCTTGGAGGTATTGGCTAATGCGAAATCCGGTGGCACGCTCGAGGGCCAACCCTACAAGAAATGCTTCGACATTGCTGTAGTTCCAGCGAGTACCTGGTTCGTGGTCTTTTCCTGCGGCGATATTATATGCGCGAGGCAACCTTTTTGCGATGTCGAGTATGGAATCGGTCGTCTGTCTCGCTAAGCAGGCCGCAAAGGTACGCACATTTGGCTCTGCTGTGCTCGGATCTTCACTCCAAGCGACGCCTGACGACATCTGAAGCATATGACGCAGAGTGACCATCGAGTACGCTGAGCCACGGAGCTCCGGAACGTAGTCAGTAACAAAATCATCCACATCATGGATGAATCCTCCCCTGATTGCGATCCCTACCAGGGTAGAGACTACGGACTTCCCCACAGACCATGACGTCCAGTGAGTGGTCTCGTCGGTGCCTTGCCGGTAAATCTCCGTAACTATCTCACCATCCTTGATTACAAGGAGACCAGCGACGCGCTGCCGCTCAAGGTAATCAGACAGGCTAAGCTGCAACCCGTCGTACTGATATGAAATGTCTTTCACAGTCTCCCCGCGAGGAAGCGGATAAATGTTATTCTGGTCGTTGTCCACCGAGTTGACCGAGAATAACCCCGCCATGTTTTGGAAAGCGGTAAGCTTCTCCTCGTAGTTCCAGGTAAGCATGTTGGCGGGATCGGGTAATACTGGCATATCAAACTCCTGGAAGACTCTAGGCACTCATTCCTTGCAAAGAGATTCCACAGACGCCATCTTCAGCGATTTCACGAACGGTATCGACATATCAATCTCATATGCGTAGTCCGCCGTCGCTTCGAATCACTATTCCTGTGATGACCCGAGCATCAACAGGGTCCGCCAGAAAACGGTAAGCACCACTGTGGTCCTCTGGGAAAGCCGTTACGCCGAGCAGCGTTCCTGCAGCGATTCGCTCATCGCGTCCGATAACGGTGTCGACGGACTGCGTCTGCCCAAGAGAAGAAAGCCCAGAGAAACGAGTTCCTCCGGTCCCTCCGGGAGCAACTCCGTTGACACGGATGTCGGGAGCCAGTTCCGCAGCCAAGTGGTCCACGACTCCCCGTAGCGCCCACTTAGCGCTACCGTATAGGACGCCTCCGCCAGTCGCATTGAAGGCCGACTCGGACAGAGTCAGCGTGACTGAACCTGCCTGCGACGACTGGAGTGCGTCAACGGCGAGGTTGACTGCGAGAAGGGCGCCATGGACGTTGACTGACCAGCTCTCCTCGGTGGCGGAAGCTAACTCTTCTGCTGACATTTCACTAATTCGAGCGTAGTCATCAAAAATGCCAACACCGCAAGTGAGGTGGTGCAGCCTGCCTTGCTCATCGGACGCATCAGCGATGGCTCCCCTAAGGACTGTCGCATCCGTTGCATCACCTACGACGGTCCGGATCTGACCGTCCGAAGCCTCACGAACAGCGTTCGCACCCTCAGCGGATCGGTTAAGTACTGTCACTGTCGCGCCTTCACGATGGTAACGTTCCGCTGCAGCACGTGCGATACCAGAGCCACCCCCGGTGACGAGAATGTGCTGGCCGGTGAGAGAATAACGCATGCTACCAAATCCTGCTGGAGACTTTCATGGTGTATTCAACTCCATGAAACTCGCATAAATCGCAAGCATGTGGACCGTAGAAAACAAGATTTTCATACGACGACAACCCACGGTCAAGAAGAGAGCTGTTGCAGACCTCTATATTACGCATAACTGCACCACCACTTCATTATAGTTGACGACCTGGACTCTTGTTTTCCGTAATATGCTAGGAGATTATTGCCTATTCAAATCTATTCTAAAAACCTCCTATCCCTCTTCGCGTCACCCCTTCAGGTCCTTTTTGTGTACCCCAAAACTTATCCCCCAGTCAGTGAGCAGGTTGGTGATGAACTAATTGTTGTTCCGTCTGTCGGGATATCTTTGTTCAGAATCAGTCGTTTTTTGATCTGCCTACACTGCTCGGCACGGGCCCAATTGGGTTATCGCTCTAAGCCTTCGTTTCCGAGATGGGGTTGTTGGATGCGTTGCTGCTGCAGGTAGGCAGTCGCCTCAGGGTCTGGGGTCTTTGAGGGCTGAGGGTGTTGTGGTTTGCGTTGGGTTTTTTGCTGGGCTTTCTTTTGGGCTTGCGTGTCTAAGAAGTCCAATAATCCGTCATGGTGTTCTGGGTTGCTGGCCCGGGTGATCATGTCTTGGGCGTCGGAGTGTCTCTGTTGGGCGTCTAAGTAGTCCTGGTAGGTGTCGTTGCCTGCGACGGTTGGGGCTGGCCCGACGTGGGTATCCCAAGCACTTTGAAGAGACTCAGCCCGTTCTACGGCATGGCGGGCCTGCCTATCTAAGTCTTCGACTTCGTTTTGTAACTGGGCGAGGCTCTGGTCAACGGGTTGGTGAGTTTGGGTTTGGTGTTCGGCTACGGTGTTGACCCATTGGTCATCGTAGAACCGGTTGGGACCGGTGATGCGCTCATCGTCGGTGCCGGACAGCTCGATGCCGTAGCGAGACTCGAGTTCTACTCGGGTGGTGCGGGCATCGTGTTTGGCTTTGGCTCGGGTGAATATTCCGGCGTTGCGGGCACGGTGTTCTTTGGCTTGTAGGTCAGACACTTCATCTTGAATCTCTAACCGGAGCTGATTGGTGATCTGGCGGTGTCGTTGCTCACGGACGGCTTCTAGTTCCGCTTGCTTTTCGCTTACTGCCTGCTGGGCGCGGTGTGCTTCGTGGTGTGCTTGGGCAACAGTCGTCTGATGGTGTTCTTGGAATGCTTGGGCTTTGTCATGGTGATCAGCCAAGGGTTGGAGACGTTCCATGATGGCTTCCTGCTGGGCTATCATCCGACTCATGTTGTTGATATAGTCCCGGATACGCGGGGGCACTGCCATAGTGTGTTTTGGCAACTGGATGGCCAGGTCGGCACGAGCTTGGTCTAAGCCGCGATCGGCCCGGTCACGATTCATGGTGGCCATAAACTGGGCTTTAGCGTCTTCAAGGTCGTCGGCCATGATGTGGATGGTGTTGTCGCACCGGCCCCGGGTGGCACCAACATAAACCCCAGCGGCTGATATGGAGGATTCCAGTAGCACCGACCCGTGGTCGACGGTGGTGCCCTGGTTGCCGTAGTCAGTGACGGCATAGCCCAGGTGGATATGGTCCCGTACGTAGTTGGCATTGATGTGGTGGTGGCGTTGGTCTTCGCCGGCCAGGATTAGTCCACCGTCGGAGTGGACTTGAATGACGCGGAAGCTTTCTCGGTTGGCCACGCCCAGGTCGGGATTGTTGGATCTGGTCATCACGGTGTCACCGGCGAAGATGTCCAGTCCGTCGCGTCCGGTGGCTGAGTGGCCGTCAGTTTTGAGGTGGCCGGCGGCGATGCGTTGGGCTTGGATTTCCGCGTTGAGGGCTGCGGCTTGGTCGTTGGTGGCCACGGTGACCGCGATGTTGTGGCCAGTTGCAATATCTGACCGGACCGCCTCGGCCAGGGCTTCTCGGGCCTCGTCAGCACTGTGGTGGATGCGCACGTTGCCGCGGTGGTGTAGCCGATCAAAGACCTCATCGAGGCGGTCACGGTTGCGCATGAGTTTGGACAGTTCGGCGTACTCGGTGTCGTCTCCGAACCGGTGGACTTGGTCCAGGGTGACGTAGTGGGTGGCCACTCGGGCGGCCACATCCAGCACTCCGCCGCGGCCAACCGCGGACAACTGTGCCCGGTCACCGATCATGGCCACGTCCGCGTCGTAGCGGTCGGCCAATTCTAGCAGTGCTCGGGTGGCTTCCTGGTCTAACATTCCGGCTTCATCGACCACCAGCTGAGTCTGGCCGGTCAGGTGATGTGGGCTGTCTGGTCGTGGCGGGTAAAACGCTGTGCCAGTGTCCGGATCTGCTTCCCCTGGGGCCAGTTGATGCCATTGGTTGTCGTCGTTCCACCGGTAGCCGTGGGCGTGGAGCAATTTGTGCAATGAACACGCCTCCGATCCGGCACTGCGAGCTTCTTGGGCGGCTTTCAACGTGGGGGTCACGGTCAGTAGTGGCCGTTGGCCGCGGAGTTGGACGGCGGCTTGCAACAAGGCTGTTTTACCTGCCCCGGCGTAGCCTTCGATCACGCTCAGCCGGGTGCCGGAAGCCAGGGCAGCGGCGGCTTCGACTTGGGCCGCATTCAGCTGGGGCGCGATATGATGCACTGCGTCGGTGTCTACCCTGGGTGCAGGGGCACTGGCACGAGTGGCCAGGCGGGTTTTCAGTTCATCATCGGTGTCGATAATGCCCTGGGTGGTCCAGTGGGCCACCGTATCATCAGGCGTGACGCGCGGATCGGCCATGGACCGGCAGTGGTTTTGGACCAGCGTGACCAGATGATCCAGTCGCTGTCCGGTTTCCTCGGGATTACCGACTACGTCTAAGGCGGTGATGCGTTTCAGTGCTTCGGCTCGAATGTCGGCAGTGGACCAGCTGGATTTGCCAGCGGCCAGACCGGCCAGGGTCGTCTCGGACAGCTGGTGCATGGGTGGCCACCCGGCCACCCGAAGCTGCACAGGATTACTAGGCGATTGATACCCGGCTTCGGCTAGCTGGACCCGCCAGCGTTGTTCTAACGTCGCAGGGTCTTGGACGTTTTTAGCTGGCCGGGGGATGAGCTGTTCATCGAGAAATTCCAGCTCGGCGGTGCCATTCCACGCGATATAGTCCCATGAGCTATACAAGGCGGGGCCGGGGGTTTTCCCGGCGTTGGCGGGATTGGCTTTCCAGTCCGCTTCCAGCAGGGCTTTATTGTGTTCAATCTGAGCATGCCGGGTACTAAAGGTGTCTACAAAGGGTTCTAGTTCTGCGACTGTGCCCGTGGCTGGATCAAAGTTCAGGCCGTGATCTGCCAAGGCTTTCCGCAATCCCGGATGCGTGTGAATGGTGTGTTCCACTAACGCGTTGATGACCGCGTTGTGTTTCCACGCATCGGCGGTGTCCAGGCCACGCCACAGCACCCCGGTTTTTACCCGGGCCGAAAACTGTAAGTGCAGGTGCGGGTGGGGCTCATTTTCCCGGGACGTTTTGTGCGCAATGACGGCAGCTTCTAGTTGATCAATCGGCACCCGCATCGTCCGACCATCCACCGTGCGTCGAGTCGTGAAATGCTGGCCAGCATATTCGGTGACATTTTTGACCGATTCCCGCATCGCTGCACGCAACTGGACTGCCACTTCATCGCTGTCCAAAGCAGCCAAGGACAACGTCTTATCGACGTTGATATTTTTCTCTAAAAACCGGACAGAATTTTTCCGAACCGTCCCCCGAGATTCACCAGTCTCTGGGTCAGCAAAATCCACCCATGCCTCATACGCGTCCGCGTCCATCGACACCGTCGACACACCCCAACCATGCTGATACACCAGACGCTCAGCAGACCCTTCGGGGGTGTCTTTGAAGTAGTAGCTATCGAAGCTGGACTCCACTCCATAGAAGTACTTTTTAATCGCGGCAACACGAGGCGAACGGTACGTAGTCCATCCACCTTTCATGCTGCCTCCTTCCAGCGATACTGACCCCAGCCTACCGCAATCCGACAGGATTGCATACGTGCACATAGATTTACATAGATTTAGTCTCGGTGGGTTAGTTGGGCGGGTGAATTAGAAATTCTGCGCTCTTGCGTCCTGGTGCTTTTAGTAGTGGAGATCTGATGCATCTCGTTACATCTTGGTTCCTTGGGGTGCTACTACTTGATGAGGGGCCTGGTTCTTTAGCTTCGGTGAGCTTGGTTACAGATATATTCTCCTAAATGACAAATTGTCACGTAGGAGTCCCATTGGCGCTTCCAACATCCATGCGGTTCTGGAACCTACGTGACAATTTGTCACGTAGGTTCCAGTCAGCCACGGCATCCCGCCACGCCACCCAGGGGGGGGGCGGGATGCTCTCTCGGCCTCAGGCTTCCTTTTAGCCCCAAGTTTTTAGGGGCGCTGCTAAGGCACCCTGGAATAACTCTTCAGTTATGTTCACAGCTCTGTTCCAACAAACACCTGCTGCCCACGTGTACAATCTTTGACCACTCCCC
>Ga0079226_10000337_pt1 | contig 32191 bp, 27 predicted proteins | sample Poulit2014_FD_76345 | JGI IMG/M metagenome (GOLD analysis project Ga0079226, IMG submission 76345) | Agricultural soil microbial communities from Georgia to study Nitrogen management - Poultry litter 2014 | ecosystem: Environmental > Terrestrial > Soil > Agricultural land | place: USA: Georgia...
CCTGCCCTGACCAGGCGCCCTCCGCCGTCGACCACCGGCTATCGACGACTCGCTATCGACTGCTCCTACTCAGTCCCTCCTACACCGATCGCCGGCCCGTGCGGCTCTACCCGCTTATCTCACTTAACGAGACGCGGCATCCGCCAATTGAACCGACAAGTGAATGCGAGAACTCTGGTTCCCACGCCGACCGGTCGCCCCGACCAGCCGGCGCACGTCCCGACAGCACGCTTGCACCTATGGCGACCGAACGCCGTCGTCATGCGCAAGCGCCCTACGCGAAGGAAAACGCCCATGAGAACCAGACATCGCACTGCAGCAATCGGAGCCGCCCTGGCCACCGCCGCAGCCATGATGCTGACTGCATGCGGCGGCGCCAGCGGCGCTTCGGAAACCGACTCGGCGGCGTCGGGCGAACCGCGGACCGGCGGCACCCTCGTCTACCTGGACAAGGGCACCTACGACACCCTCTACCCGCCGGAAGCCGGCTTCTACCCCAACGGCGGCCTGGTCAACAACCTCACCGACCGGCTCGTCTACCAGAACTCCGAGACTCTCGAGTTCGAACCGTGGCTGGCCACCGACTGGACCATCAACGAAAACGCCACCGAGTACACCTTCACCCTCCGGGACGACGTCACCTTCTCCGACGGCACCCCGCTGAACGCGAAGGTCGTCGCCGCCAACTTCGACCTGTACGGCCTGGGCGATGCCGACCGCGCGCTGATCGTCTCCGAAGCGATCAACAACTACGACCACAGCGAGGTCATCGACCCCACGCACGTGAAGTTCTACTTCTCCGCCCCGGCCCCCGGTTTCCTGCAGGCCACCTCCACGATCAACTCCGGAATCCTGTCCCTGGAGACGATCCAGGGCGCCTATGAGGACTTCGGCCCCGGCAACGCCACGAACATTATCGGCACCGGACCGTTCGTGGTCGCCGATGAACAGATCGGCGCCTCCATCACGCTCAAGGCCCGCGAGGAATACAACTGGGCCCCGGAATCGATGAGTCACCAGGGCCGGGCCTACGTGGACGAGATCCAGATCAAGGTCACGCCCGAATCCTCGGTGCGCGTCGGCGCGCTGCTCTCCGGGCAGGCCGGCATCGCCCGCTCCATCCCCGCCCAGGACGAAGAGCGCGTGCGCCAGTCCGGCGTCGACCTGTACGCCGCGCAGACCAAGGGAGTGAACAACTCCTGGAGCCTGCGAATCGGCAACGACATCCTCTCCGACATCCGCGTGCGCAAGGCCCTGATCGCCGGCATCGACCGGCAGGCCGTGGTGGACACGCTCTACACGGAGAACTACCCGCTTGCCACCTCGGTCCTGTCCAGTAAGGCCACCGGCTATATCGACACCAGCGAGTACTTCCAGTACGACCCGGAAAAGGCCAAGCAGCTCCTGGAGGAGGCCGGCTGGGAGGTCGGCCCGGACGGCATCCGTGTCAAGGACGGCCAGCGCCTGACCCTGACGGTCAACGAGGCCCTGCCGCAGCCGCGCTCCTTCGAACTGGACACCCTCGTGGCCCAGCAGCTGCGCAAGATCGGGGTGGAACTGGAGATCCTGCGCGCCGACGCCGGCACCTACGCCAAGGCGATCCAGGACGCCGGCCAGGTGCAGATCTACCACTCGATGGTCGGTCGTGCGGACATGGACGTGATCAAGAGCCAGTACTACTCCACCAACCGCAACACTTTGCTCAACCGCAACTCCGAAACGGGCGAGGTCATCGATCCGAAGCTGGAGGAACTGCTGGAAGCTGTCGCCTCCGAACCGAACCACGAGCAGCGGATCGAAGCCTCCCAGGCCGTGCAGGTCTACCTGGCGAAGAACGCCTACGTGATCCCCTTCTTCGAGGAGCCCCAGGTGTTCGGCACGCAGGCAAACGTGCACGGGTTCCACACCGAGTCGGTGGGCCGGCCCACGTTCTACGGAGTGTGGCTTGAGCAGTGAGGTGAGTGCGGCCGGGCGCGCAGCGCCGGGCCGGGCTGGTGGGCCGGGCGGCAGGGGAGAGGCGTCCTCGCCGCCCGGGGGTCGGAGCGGTTCTCCAGGCGGCGGCCCGGGCGTGCACGACGGCGCCCGGTCGCCCCGGGCGGGCGTGGTCGCCCGGGTGCTCACCCACTGGGTCACGCGGCGCATCTATCAGGCGCTCGGTGTACTGCTGCTGACGTTCACCGCCACATTCCTGCTGCTGCAGGCGATGCCAGGCGATGCGCTGATGATCCGGTTCGAGGACCCGACCCTTGGCCTCTCCCCGGAGCAGATCGCGAACCTCCGTGAGGCCTACGGCGCCGACCGGCCGCTGATCATCCAGTACTTCACCACCCTCGGGGCATTCCTGACCGGAGACTTCGGCTACTCGGTGGTCTCCGGCACGCCCGTGGGCCAGCTGATCGCCGAGGCGCTGCCGAAGACGGCGCTGCTCGCGACCGCCAGTTTCGTCACCGCAGTGGTGGTCGCGGTGGGGATCGCCGTCGCCTCCACCTATCGCAAGCTGGCGTGGATCGGCAACGTGCTACGGGCGGTACCTTCGCTGTTCGTGGCGGTGCCGGTGTTCTGGCTGGGCATCATGCTGATCCAGGTGTTCTCCTTCCGGCTGGGCTGGGTATCAGTGATCAACCCGGGACCGTGGGAGGGGCTGATCCTGCCGGTGTTGACGATCGCCGTGCCGATCTCGGCTCCGATCGCGCAGATTCTGACCCGCAGCATCGATGAGGTGAGCACCTCACCGTTCGTGACCGTGGTCCGGGCCAAGGGAGCGTCGTGGTCCTGGGTGCTGTGGCGCAACGTGCTGCGCAACGCGGTGTTGCCCGCACTGACCATGGCCGGGATCCTCTTCGGTGAACTGATCGGCGGTGCGGTGGTCACCGAGACGGTGTTCGGCCGCGCCGGGATCGGGCGAATCACCGTGCAGGCCGTCTCCAACCAGGACACCCCGGTGCTGCAGGCCGTCGTGCTGCTGACGGCGTTGGTGTTCGTGGTGGTGAACCTGCTCGTCGATCTGGTCTATCCCGTGCTGGACCCGCGGCTGCGTGCGGGGAAGTAGGTAGGGTGCCGCGAGGCGTCATCTGTCGGCAGACGGTCCCCAGATTTCAATCGAACACGGTTTGCGGATTGGAACCTGTTCACAAGAGCGCTCGAATCCGCCAACCGTGTTCCGATGTGCGGGTGCGGACTCCGCCGCGCCCGCGCACCGGCCTCACAGGCGCAGCAGCAGCACGCTGTAGATCACGATCCAGATGATCCAGCCGAGCCAGCCGATGAGGCCGAGAAGTCCGGACCTATGAGGGCCCGGGATCCGGTACGGCGTCGCCGAGGCGCCCGCGAACAGTAGCAGTGCGCTGAAGCAGCCGAGCACGGCATGCCATACGGGAACGAGACCGCTACTGACGCCCGCGATAGTGAAGCCCAGCAACGCCGTCGCCAGGAACACCTGATTGAACCCGAACAACGCGATGCTCAATGTCCACAGTCCGCCTACCGTACTGCGGGCACGCAGTGCGCCCTCGACGACCGCGAACCGCAGTGCCTCGATGCAGGCAAAGGTCGCATTCTGCAGTAACACTCCACTCAGGCCCAGCAGCGCCCAGGCGCGGCTGCTCGGATCAGGCGCAGCTTCCCACAGTTGCGAGAGCAGGCCGGCCGCGAACATGGTCAGACACAACCACGAGGCAGGGGCGAGCATGGCCGAGCGCCGCAGTGCCGGGCCGGCGCCGGCAAACGCCTTCGCGGTCTCGTCGAGGTTGCCGCCCGCGGTGGGCAGTGGCAGCCCGTTGCGGCCGTAGAGGACGTTGACGGCGATCGCGAGCAGCACGAACCCGAGCCCGCCCAGGGCGGCAATAGTAGTGCTCGTCATCGTTACCGCTCCCGCTTGAAGGCCCGGACAGCCAGCGGCATGAACAGCGCCAGCATTGCCGCACAGACCAGGACCAGGTGCTCCAGCTGGATGGTGACATCGGCGCCGGCGATGAGTCCACGGATCGTCTCGGCAGCAATCGAGACCGGATTCCACTCCATCACCGGCTGCAGCCAGGCCGGCACTGTGGCCGTATTCACGAACGCGCCGCTGAGGATCGTCAGCGGCAGCATCGCGCCGAAGGCGAGGGCTTGAATGCTCTCGGCCGATCGCACGCGAAGGCCCGCCAGGATTGCGATCCAGCACAGGGAAAAGCAGAACACCACGATCACGGCGATAGTGGCGACGGCGCCCAATATGGTGACGTGCGCGCGGTAACCGATGGCGATCGACGCCGCGATCAACACGACCAGCGACCACAGCAGCATCAGAATGTCGGCGATCACCCGCCCGGCAAGAGGAGTCAGCCGGGAGATCGGCAGCGCCCGCATGCGCTCCAGGAGCCCGTTGTCCATGTCCGCGTGCAGCCCGATCGCCGTGCGAGCGGCGATCAGGACCGCGGCCTGCGTCATCAGGCCCGGTACGACGAAAGTCAGATAGTTCCCCTCGGGACCGCCCATCTGGCCTGCGAGCACCACTCCGAAAAGAAGGACGAACAAGATCGGCTGGACCGCCAGCTCGACCAGCTGTTCGGGACTGTGGCGCACCTGGCGCAGGTGGCGCCGCACCACGGCGGACAACTCGTGCAGGTGGTTCCTCCGGCGCGGCAAGGGCGGGACTGCGACCGGTGTCATCGGGCCTCCTTGGCAATGAGGTTTCGGAAAACGTCGTCGAGGTCGGGCTCGCGCAGCGAGAGGGATTCCAGGACGACGCCCGCCTGCTGGACGGCCACGATCACCTCGGCCGTCCGGTGTCCAGGCACGGTGACGCCGGCGGTGGAGCCTTCGTGGACGGTGATCGGCCAGCCGGTAGCGCTCAGCGCTGCATACAGCCTCTCTGCCTGGCCGGTTCGCGCTTGCAGCTTCATCACCGGGTCGCCGGCAAGACGCTTGAGTCCCTCAGGCGAACCGTGGGCGACCTTTCGTCCGTGGTCCAGCACCAGCACGTCGTCGGCCAGAGTGTCCGCCTCCTGGAGGTACTGCGTGGTCAGGAGCACGCTGCACCCGCGTGTGACACTCTCGCGCACGAGGCCCCACAGGTCATCCCGGGCAACAGGGTCGAGGCCCGTGGTCGGTTCATCGAGGAACAGCACATCCGGGTCGGTCAAAAACGCAGTGGCGAGGTCCAGCCGGCGGCGCATGCCACCGGAGTAGGTGCCCGCCGGTCGATCGGCGGCAGCGCTGAGCCGGAACTGCTCCAGCAGCCGGCCGGCAGTCGAACGCGCGGCGCGCCCGCGATACCCGACAAGGTGGGCGATGAACTCGACGTTCTCGATGCCGCTCAACTGCGGGTCGATCGCCGAGAATTGCCCGGTGAGCCCGATCCTGGTCCGGATGCTTTGCGGCTCGGTACGTAGATCGAGCCCGCAGACCCGCGCGCTGCCACCACTCGGTTGCAGCAGGGTTGCCAACATCCGCACGGTGGTGGTCTTACCTGACCCATTCGGGCCGAGCAGTGCCAGCACCGTGCCGCGCTCGAGGCGCAGGTCGAGGCCGTCGACGACGGCGGTGGTATCGAATCGTTTGGTCAGTGCATGGGTTTCGATTGCGGCATCTGTCATGACCTCCGGTGATGGAGCATGGACTGCTGCAATCCGTCGATCAGGGCCTTCAAGCCGAGTTCGAAGTGTGCCCCACGTTCGGTACTCGCCGCTGCGGCGGCGAGTACGTTGAAACCGGGCGAACCTTCTTCCGGGCGGCGGCTGCGCCCCGCCTGCACTTCTTGATTGCTCATCGCCATCGCGTGGCCCACCACGAACTCGTTCACGCACCGCGCCACCTGCAGGGCAGCCGGGCTGGGAACGCCCTCATCGGCCATCTTCAGCAGCGCCCGCACCGCCCATTCGGTTGCGTCCGCCGAGCGGACCGGCCGGCGGGCGAACAACAGCACTGCCTGCGGGTGGGCCAAGAGTGCGTCGCGCAGGGCGGTTCCGTAAGCGAACACTAGATCCGGCCAGGGATCGTTCCACGGTAGCCCGGCGACGTCCACCGCGCGGTGCATCTGGGCGACGACCTCGTCGAAGAGATCCTCGCGGTCCTCGAACCGGCGGTAGATCGCCATGGCGTCCACCTGCAGCCGAGTGCCCAGCTTGCGCATGGAGAACTCCTCCAGCCCTGCGGAGTCGATCAGGTCCAGCGCAGCATGGGCGATGTCTGCACGGCTGAGGGACCGCGCCGGGCGACGGCTGTTCATGAACTCCATCATTTCACCTCCTTCACTACGTTCGAGACGACTAGAAACTACAGTGTAGACCCAATACAGTTAACACTGTAGTCTTCCGGCATGAGCGAAGTGAAAGATTGGCGAGAGCGCAGCCGGACCCCTTGCCTGTGGGCCTGGCGGGTGCTGCTTGCGCTGGCAGCAGCGGGCTACCTGTTCCAGGCAGTATCGGCCGGGCAGTTCCTGCAGGGTGACTATGACTTCCTGCGCATCCACCAGATCGGGACGACGACGCTGGATGCGGTGATGTTCCTCGCGATGATCGCGGCGGGGCTCCTCAAATGGCTCTCGCGAGGTCCCTTACTGCCATTCCTCGGAACTCTGGGCGTGCTCCTGGTGTCCCAGGCGCAGTCCGGAACGGGCGCAGCGCGCATTGTGTGGTTGCACGTGCCACTCGGTGTGGTTCTGATCGGCCTGGTGTGGGTGCTCGCCTGGTACGCGTGGACGCTGCCTATGAACCGGGAGAGCCGACGATGAACGAGTCCGCACCGAATGAGCCCGGACCGAATGAGCCCGCACCTCGGCATCCGGGCCTCAGTAGGCGGGCGGCGATCGGTGCCGGGGCAGGTGTGTTGGCGGCCGGTGTGCTCGGGGTGCCCGCCTTGGCGGGCTGGCGCGGGCAGAGCTCCACCGGTACGCAATTGCGCAGTGAGATACCGCTGCCGCCGCCGTTTCAGCGCCCCATGGTCCTGCCTCCGGTGCTGACGCCGTCCAGCCGCGCCGACGGGGCGGACCTGTACCAGTTGCGGCAGTACCCGGTTCCGGTTGAGGTGGTGCCGGGGTACCGGACGACGGCGTGGACCTACGGCGGCACGTTCCCCGGCCCCACCATCCGGTCCCGCGCTGGCCGGCGCACCATCGTCGAGCACACCAATGAGCTCCCGGTGCCCACAGTGGTGCACCTGCACGGCGGCGTCACTCCGCCCGAGGACGACGGTTACCCCACCGACCTCATCCTGCCGGACGAGACCTGGCAGGGATACGGGCACGGGGGCGATACCACCGTTCGCACGCGCAGCTACGAGTACCCGTTGCAGCAACGAGGCGCGACGCTCTGGTACCACGATCACCGTATGGACTTCACCGGCCCGGCGGTGTGGCGCGGCCTGGCCGGCTTCCACCTGGTCACCGATCCCGAGGAGGAGCGGCTGGACTTGCCCCACGGCGAACGAGAGCTTCCGCTCGCGCTGATGGACCGCGCCTTCGACACTCAGGGGCAGTTCTTGTACCCGAGCCTCGATCCCGGACTCATCGACCCACCCGGCGTGCGGCACCCCTACGAATCGGGCATGCTCGGCGACGTCATCCTGGTCAACGGCCGAGCTTGGCCTTACCACCAGGTCGATACCGCCCTGTATCGCTTGCGGTTCCTGAATGCCTCGAACGCCCGCAGGTATCGGCTGCGTTTCGAGGTTGACGGCGAAGAGGTCGACCTGCCGATCATCCAGATCGGCTCCGACCACGGACTGCTCGCCGGCCCCGTGCGACACGAGGCGTTGACCCTTGCCCCGGCCGAACGCTTCGACGTCCTCGTAGACTTCCGTTCGCTACGGCCGGGCGCACAGGTGCGGGTGGTGAACGACCTGGGGGCCGGCAGCACTGCGGACGTGATGCGTTTCGACGTGACCCGCCAGGTCAGCGATGAGCGGGCGGTCCCGGACATGCTGAGTACCAGGCTGGAGCGACTACGAGTGGCCGATGCGGTCCGCACGCGGGCGATGACCTTCCGTTCGCAGCCCATTGACGGCATGCACGGCTGGGTCGTCAATGGCCGGCCGTTCGACCCGGACGTGACGCACGCGACGGTCGAGCTGGGCAGCACTGAGATCTGGGAACTCACTGGCGATTTTCACCACCCGGTCCACCTGCACCTGTCACCGTTTCAGGTCCTGGGGCGCAGTACCGGCGGTCCCGGACCGTTCGATGCCGGGTGGAAGGACACCATCGACCTGCGTCCGGCCGAAACGGCGCGCATTATCGTACGGTTCGACGGTTACCGAGGCCGGTACGTCTTCCACTGCCACAATCTTGAGCACGAGGACATGATGATGATGGCGAACTTCGATGTGGTCTGACCGGTTCATCGCCGCATCGTGGTTCCCTTTGCCGCTGCAAACCGACGACGCTAAGCGCTGCAAGCCGACGGGGCATGTGCCGGACTCCTCGCGAGCGAGTAGCGAGAGGGCTCCGTCGCACGCGGTATTCGTGCCCTGCGAGCTGGAACGTGATCAGTCTGCAAACTGAGTCATACTCGCGCTGCAAATTGGAACCGATAAGCGCTGCAGACACATCGAACCGTTGGCATCGTCAGCTCGGCAGCCGGGTCGGATCCGACCCACTACGGTGTGACGATGAGCGCTTCCGGAAGGGGTCTGCCACCGCAGCGCGGATCGATACACCACCTCGAGCTGTGGGTGCCCGACATCGACCGGGCCATCGACCAGTGGGGCTGGCTTCTTGGCGAGCTCGGCTACGAGGGATTCCAGGACTGGCCCGGTGGCCGCAGCTGGAAGCGGGCCCAGACCTACATCGTCGTCGAGCAGTCACCGGACCTGGTCGGAGGGACGCATGAGCGCCGTCGCCCCGGAATGAACCACCTCGCATTCCACGCCGGTGACCGCGACCGGGTCGACGCACTCGCTGAGGCCGGCCCGGGCCATGGATGGTCGGTGCTGTTCCCGGATCTGCATCCGCATGCCGGCGGGGCCGACACCTACGCCGCCTACCTGGCCAACACCGACGGCTATGAAGTCGAGCTCGTCGCGAGCGAGTAGCGGAAGCCTCCGCCGGATGCGATGGCATCCGTGACGTTGGATGAGTGGTCGTATCCGTGCCTGCCGATGAAGACCCGCGCGCGGGAAGCCGGGCCCTCATCTCTCGTCGAGCCCGGCCAGCGTGGCCGCGAGGAACTCGTCCTCCGCCTTGTTGCCCGGCAGCTCGAGTGCACGGCGGTAGGCCGCGGCCGCGCCGGACGCGTCGTCCAACTGCTCCAAGGTGACCGCCCGGGCGGTGTGGAACGGGCGGAACCGCGCCAGCGCCGGATCATTGGCAAGCTCCTCCAGGCGGCGTAGTCCCACCTCGGGCCCCGGGCTCGCCCCAGGGCCACCGCCCGTCCCAACCGCACCACCGGCCCCGGCTCGCGCTCCTCCAGCAACCGGTACAGCACCGCGATCTGGTCCCAGTCGGTCGCCTGGTAGCTGTCGGCCTCGGCGTGTACCGCGGCGATCGCCGCCTGGATCGCATACGCGCCCGCACCCGGGGCACCAGCCGCTCGCTCGGCGAGAGCGATGCCCTCGGTGGTCCGGTCCGGGTCCCAGCTGGTCCGGTCCTGCTCGGGCAGAGGGACCGGCCGACCACGTTCGCCGATGCGCGCCGGCCGCCGAGCCTCGGTCAGCACGAGCAGGCCGAGCAGCCCGGTCACCTCCGCCGACCGCGGCATCAGTTGGTGCAGCACCCGCGCCAGCCGGATCGCCTCGTCGGTGAGGTCCTCGCGCAGGTGCTCCGGCCCGGCCGACCGGGCGAAGCCCTCCGCGTACAGCAGGTACACCACCCGCTGCACACCGGCGAGGCGATCGGCGAGATCCTCCCGCCGCGGCGCCTCGAACGGAACCCCGAGAGTGCGGATGCGTTTCTTCGCCCGCACGATCCGCTGTTGCATGGTCGCCACCGGAACCAGCAGCGCATGCGCAACCTCCGCCGTCGTCAGGCCGGCCACGAAACGCAAGGTGAGCGCGACCCGGTCCTCGGCACGCAGCACCGGGTGCGCACAGGCGAAGAACAACCCGAGCCGGTCGTCGGGGACCGGATCCGGCTCGGAACTCGCGACCTGCTCGGCCGGGTCGGCGAAGCCGGCGGCCCCCGGCACCCGTTCCTCCTCGACGCGCAGCCGGGCCAGCTTCTGCGCCAGGACTTTCTTCCGCCGAAGCACGTCGAGCGCCTTGCGCCGGGCAGTGGTCTGCAGCCACGCCTCCGGAGTATCCGGGATCCCGCGCTCCGGCCAGCTGCGCAGTGCCTGGGCGAGCGCCTCCTGGAGCATGTCTTCGGCCAGGTCCAGATCACCGAACCGGCGCGCAAGGGTGGCCAGGACGCGTGCCCGGCCGTCGCGGTCGATTGCCGCCACGGCTGAGCGTGCATCCAGCAAGTGGGCCGAGCGCGCGTCCGCTGAGCGATCCCGTGTGGCGCCGAGGACCGAACCGTCCTCGGCGCCACCGGATAGTGTCGGCTCCACGGCTCAGCACGGGGCGACCGGGCGGATCTCCACGTGACCGCCCGCTGCGGATGCGGGGCTGCGCCGTGCCCAGGCGATTGCCTCGTCGATGTTTGCCACGTCGATGATGTAACCACCGCCGACGAACTCCTGCACTTCGGCGAACGGTCCGGAGGAGACCACTCGCTCGCCATCGCCATCGCTGCTCACCGCAACGGCGTGCTCCGGATCCTCGAGCGCGAACGAGGAGACCACAACCCCGGCGGCGGTGATCTCCTGGTCGAAGGCGAAGAACTCCTCGGGGCTGGCGCCGCCATCCTCACCGCAGTCCGGATCGTCTGTGTGTCCCATCAGCAGTAGTGCGTACTTCATGGCTTCTCCTCACGTCTGCCGCATCGGCGGGTTCGAGACGCCGCATGCGGGTGCGGATGCCGGACCGGGCGGCCCGACACCATCCTGACGTACAGGCGGGGCGAGGATCGACAGGTCTGCCGATTCCATTCGAACACGGTTGGCGGATCGGAACCCGGTTATAAGCGTGTTCGAACCCGCTAACCGTGTTCCAACGCGCGGCAATCCAACGCTCGGCGATATGAAGAGCGCCCGCGTCGTCGGTGTAGTTGTGCGCCGACGCGGTGCTACGTACCGTCGAACCACGCCGGTACCGACGTGGAAGACCGACCTGGAAGACGGGTGCGTTGTGAATCGACCCCATGGTCTATTGGTGGCTGCCGACGCGGTCCGGTTGCTGCTCCTGGCCGGCGTCGTCGTGGCGTTGGTGACCGGCGAGTTCGGTACCGCGTTCCGGTTCGTCGTCGTGCTCGCCCTCACGCTCGGCGCGCGCTGGTTGCGTGTTCCGCTGCCGTTCGGCCTCGCCCTGACAATCTCCTTCGCCGTGGAGACATGGGGCGCTTCGCTGGTCTGTACTGGCTGTGGGATCCGTTCGACGAAGTGATCCACTTGGCGATGATGGGGTGCCTTGCCTCGCTGGCCTACCTGCTGATGGCGCGCGTCGACCTTGTACCTGACCTGCGGGATCTTCATGGCAAGCTCCAGCGCGCGGCCCTGCCGCTATTGGCGGGCGTGCTCGGCTTGGCGATGGGCGCGCTGTGGGAAGTCTACGAATGGTTCGTCGCCACCTATCTCGATATGCAGGTGATCACCAGCTACGGCGATGCGATGACAGACCTGCTGGTGGACCTTGCAGGAGCCGTGCTCGGCGGGGGCATGCTGATCATCTGGGCGCACCAGCGGTGGTCGAACGAGACCGCCGCCCGCGACGGGTACCGCAGGAGGCGATCAGGCTCGTTGTCGAGCGGGTGAGCTGCTGCAGCTGGTCTCCCGCATTCGTTCGAACACGGTTGCCCGATCGGAACCCGGTTGTAAGCGTGTTCGAACCCGCGAACCGTGTTCCAACGCGCGGCGATCCAACGCGCGGCGATGCAACGGGCGGCGATCCAACGCGCGGCGATGCAACGGGCGGCGATGCGGAGAACGCCCGGGGTGGGTGGTCAGGCGGCCGACTCCAGGCTCAGCAGAGTCGACTTCGCCTCCAGGCCGCCGATGTAACCGCCCAGGCTGCCGTCGGTGCGCAGCACGCGATGGCAGGGCACCACGACCGGCAGCGGGTTGGTCGCGCACGCGCTGCCCACGGCCCGTACGGCCTTCGGGTTCCCGATCACCGCAGCGACGTCCTTATAGGACCGGGTGCGCCCGTAGTCGATACGTGGCAGGTACTGCTGCACCCGCTGCCGGAATCCCGAGGACAAGGCATGGTCCAAGGGGAGGTCGAAGCTGCGCCGACGACCGCCGAAGTACTCCTCCAGCTCCGCTGCGGCAGCGTCCAGCCGCCCGGGGGCGGCCAGCACTCGGGTGCTGATCCGGTCTGCCAGAGTCTGCAGGACAGTATCGAAGTCCTCCCGTTCGTAGGCCACCCGCACCAGTCCCTTGCCGGTCGCTGCCAGCAGTAGCGGCCCGAGCGGGGAGTCGATCACGCGGTAGGCGACGTCGAGGAGGCCTCGGTCGGCTGCCTGTGTCGCAAGCCTGGTGCGCAGCGTGGCCATATCGGCGTCCTGGACCGGGAACAGGGTCTCGGCGTCCCGGGCCCCACCCGGCTCGTCGGTACCCGGGTGACGTGGCTTTTGATCGGTCATCGCAGAGCTCCTTTCCCGCTTTCGCCGGTTCGATACATCCGCCGCAGCTGCTTCATTCCGTCGGCGGCGGCGCGCCGTACGGCGGCGGGACTGCTGCCGAGCAGGTCGGCGGTCTGGGCATGGGTGAGGCCGCCCAGGTGGTGGTAGGCGAGGGCAAGTCGCTGCCGCTGGGGCAGGGCGGCGACGGCGCTCCACACGTCGTGATCGCCGCCGGGCGTGCCGACCGTCGAAACCTTCTCGGGCAGCTCGTCGCTGGGCAGCGCGCGACGGTTCCGCCCGCGGATCACGTCGATCGATTTGCGGCCGGCAACGCGGACCAGCCATGCCTCGACGTTCGTCGCCTCGTCCAGCTCCGGCCAGGCGCGCAACGCGGCGAGGAATGTCTCCGACCACGCGTCGTCGGCGTCGGCTCCCGCTCCGAGCGTGGCACGGCACACGCGCAACACGGTGGGGCCGTGCCGGGCGACAGCCTCTTCGAAGGGTGCGTTCATCTCCATCACACCGTAGACGCGCCGGGCCGCAGAAATGTGAGATGCGGGCTGCCGGGACGCTCCGGTGCACCGGTCGTCATGGTCTGCGGTGCCTGCCGGGGTGCGCGTCACTCGCGCACGTCTGTCGCGCCCACCGCCACACCCGTTGCGCTCGCATGGTGAGACATTTCAGTCCATATGCCCGGGAGCAGGGAGCCGCGGTCAGGCTGGAGGAGTGACCGGAACACCCGTGCTCGAGAGCCTGCCCGAGCAAGACACCAAGCAAGGCGCCGCACCTACGCCACCCGCGCTACGCCGTCGTCGTCTCCGACCGCTGGCCGCTCTGCCCTACCTGGTGCTCGCACTGGCACTCACCGCCGCGCTCGCGCCAGGCCTTTTCACCACCTACGACCCCCTCGCCGGGAACCCGGCCGCCGCCCTGCAAGCTCCCAGCGGCGCCCACTTGTTCGGCACCGACGCCACCGGCCGGGACGTCTTCTCCCGCGTGGTGCACGGCGCCATCCACTCCCTGTCCGGCGCCCTGATCGCCGTCGCCGTCGGGCTCGTGGGCGGCACGGCGCTGGGCGTACTGGCCGGCACCATCGGCGGCGTCGTCGACGACCTGATCATGCGCATTGTCGACGTGCTCCTGGCGATCCCCGGACTGCTGCTGAGCCTGAGCGTGATCATCGTGCTCGGCTTCGGTACCACGAACGCGGCGATCGCCGTCGGGCTGACCTCGGTTGCCGCCTTCGCGCGCCTGGCTCGCTCGGAGGTGTTGCGGGTGCGGCAGTCGGAGTACGTGGAGGCGGCATTCGGCTCCGGCGGCACCCTGGGGTCGGTGATGGCACGGCACGTGCTGCCCAACTCTCTGACCGCCGTGCTCGCCCTGGCCGCCCTGCACTTCGGGCTGGCGATCCTGGCGCTGGCCACACTGGGATTCCTCGGCTACGGCGCGCCGCCGCCCACCCCCGAATGGGGCCTAATGATCGCCGAGGGCCGCAACTACATCGCCACCGCCTGGTGGCTGACTGCGCTGCCCGGTCTCGTGGTGGTGGCCGTGGTGCTGGCCACGAACCGCATCAGCGTCACGCTGCAGAGGGGGCAGGTCGGATGAGTACTCATGTGGAAGGGACGACGGCGCAGGTCGCCTCGGGTGCGGACGCACCGGATGGTCAGCCAGGTCCGGTTTTGCAGGTGCGCGACCTGAACGTGGCCTACACCTCGCGGCGCGTGAGCACGCCGGTCATCCACGACGTCTCGCTGAGCATCTCAGCCGGCGACGTGGTGGCGCTGGTCGGGGAGTCCGGGTCGGGCAAGACCACCACGGCCAGGGCGATATTAGGGCTGCTGCCGGAGAACGGGCACGTGCTCGGCGGGCAGATCCTCCTGGGCGGCACCGATATCACCGGGTGGCCGGACAAACGGATGAGCGCGATCCGTGGCCCCCGTATCGGCTGGATCCCGCAGGACCCGAACAACTCCCTCAACCCCCTCAAGCGCATCGGTGACTCCCTGGCCGAAGTGCTGCGCATCCACCGCTGGGCCGACAAGCCCGCTATCCAGACGCGGGTGATCGAGCTGCTGGACCGGGTGGGCATCCCCGAACCGGCCGCGCGTGCCCGCCAGTACCCGCATGAGCTCTCCGGCGGGATGAAGCAGCGGGTGCTGATTGCCTCGGCCATCGCTCTGAAGCCGGATCTGATCATCGCCGACGAGGCCACCAGTGCCCTGGACGTGACCGTCCAGCGCACCATCCTGGACCTGCTCGATGAGCTACGCGCCGAGATCGGCACCGCTGTCCTGCTGGTCACGCACGACCTGGCAGTGGCCGCCGACCGCGCCACCGACGTGGTGGTTCTCTCCGACGGGCGGGTGGCCGAGGCCGGGCCGCGCGATCGTGTGCTCGGCGACCCACACTCGGATTACAGCCGCCGGCTGCTCGCCGACGCGCCGGCGTTTGCCACGACCGCCCGCCACAGCGTGTCCGAGGTGCGCGAGCGGCTGGAGCAGTTCCGCGGGAGCGCCGCCGGGGAAACGCAGCCGAGCCAGGCAGCAGCGGCTATCGAGGTGCGCGATCTGGTGCAGGAGTTCTCGTTCGGCACCGGCCGTCGGTTCCGCGCTGTCGACGATGTCTCCTTCGAGGTGGCGCCGGGAACCACGCACGCATTGGTGGGCGAATCCGGATCCGGGAAGACCACCACGGCGCGCGCCGTCATGGCCTTCACCCGGCCCACGTCCGGGCGAATCCGGGTGGCGGGGGAGGACATGTTCAGCGCGCGGCCGCGGGAGCTGCGTCAGCTGCGCTCACGGGTGCAGATGGTCTACCAGAACCCGTTCTCCTCGCTGGATCCGCGCCAGAGTGTGGCCTCGATCATTGCCGAGCCATTGCGGAATTTCGGTAGTGGGCGCGGGCCGGGCGGCTCCGGGCGTCCGGCTGATTCGCGGGGGTCGAATCGTGCAGGACACGGGGCCCGTTCGCGCCGGGCCGGCCGTGCTTATCGCAGCCGGGTGGCCGAGCTCCTCGACCAGGTCGTTCTTCCGCAGGAGGTGGCCGGCCGGCGTGCCGGCGAGCTCTCCGGCGGTCAGCGCCAGCGGGTGGCCATCGCCCGCGCGCTCGCGCCCGAGCCCGAAGTGCTGGTCCTCGACGAGGCCGTCTCGGCCCTGGACGTGAGCGTGCAGGCCCAGATCCTCGACCTGCTCGCCGGGCTGCAGGAAACCCTGGGAGTGAGCTACCTGTTCATCTCCCACGATCTGGCCGTCGTGCGGGACCTGGCGCACACCGTCACGGTGCTCAGCGACGGGCAGGCCGTGGAGTCGGGCATCACCGAGGAAGTGTTCACCGAGCCCGCGCATTCCTATACCGCCGGACTGCTGGAAGCGATCCCGGGGCGCTCGACCCGCACCGACGCGGGCAGTGAACGATGAACATCGGTGAGGCCGCGCTGACCGGCCGGCCTGCGCGCGCGGGCGGGTCTCACACCTAAGGCCAGTCGGACGACGGCATCGTGACAGCGCGATGCGTTGTCGCCGGCCCGTCGATGTGCTCGGGCGGACACCCGGGCAGTTCGACGGAGGCCGTCGCGCCGGCGGGTACCGTGACGGTGAGCGCGAGTTGGCCGCCTTCGCGCTGCCAATCCACCGAGATGGTCCCCAGCGGGCTCTCGTGGCTTCCCCGGGCCCAGCTCAACGACGCGTGCGGTACTGGCCGGACGGTGAAGGACCGCCAAGCGGTCGAACCTGGATCCTGCTGGAGCCCGAGGGTGTGCGTGTGCAGGAAGCGGACCACACTGCCTTTGCTGTAGTGGTTGAGCGACTCGTGTGCTTGTCCTTGCTCGTCAACCCCTTCCCAGTCCTCCCAGATGGTGGTCGCGCCCTGGTCCAGCATGTGCAGCCAGGACGGAGGCGTGCGCTGGAACAGCAACGCGTATGCGACGTCGGCGCGCCCGTGGTCGGCAAGTACTGGCAGCAGTTGACCGGTGGAGAGGAACCCTGTGGTCAGGTGCGTGCCGGCCTGCTCGATGAGCTCCACGAGACGGTCCACCGCGCCCTGGCGCTGCTGCTCCGGCAGCAACCCGAAGTCGAGTGCGCGGACATAGGCGGCCTGTGTGTCGTCGATAGTGCGGCCGTCCTCGAGGAGGAACTCGGCCTGCCAGGCAGAACGGATCTGCTCGGACCGCTCTGCATAGTGCCCGGCTTCATCCGTGTGGCCAAGCGCTTCGGCGATCCGGCCCAGAGTTGCTGTCGATCGGTACAGGTAGGCGGTGCCGACCTCTCCCTTGTCGGCCATGTACCAGGCCATCGGGTCGTCCTGGATCGGGTCGATCCGCGAGCCGTCGGGGGCTTTCTGCTTCGGTTCGAGCCACTCGCCCCAGTGGAACGACCCGTCCCATATATATCGCTCGTGCGGTAGCGGCTGCTCCGATCGCTGGACCCGGGACGGGTGTCGCGAGGTCTCGGCAGTGTGCAGCGCCCAGTCGACCCAGCGCACCATGGCGGTCCAGTTCTCCGCCAGCACCTCGACGTCGCCGTAGGCCGTGTACAGCTCCCAGGGCACCGCGACGATCGCGTCGCCCCATCCGGAGGAACCGGTCATCATCGCCAGCTGGTCGTCGAGGTTGTGCTTGAGTCGCCGCCCGTCTGGGGCGAAGTTGGGGATCCGGCCGTCCTCGAGCTGTTCGTCTCGCACCGACTGCAGCCACTTCCGGCTGAAGCCGAGGACGTCGTAGAGGCAGGTCGCGGTCGGCGCGAACACTTGGTAGTCGCCGGTCCAGGCCAACCGCTCGCGGGTCGGGCAGTCGGTCGGTACGTCGACGGCGTTCCCGCGGAAGCTCCAGTCGGCGATCTCGTGCAGCCGGGTCAGATCCGGGTCACTACAGGCGAACGTGCCGGTGCGGTGCAGGTCGGTCTGCAGCACCTGCATCTCGATCGCGCTCGGGTCGAACGGCGCACCCTCGCGTTCGATGCGCACGTACCGGAAGCCGTGCACGGTGTGGTGCGGCTCGAAAACCTCCGAGCCGCCGCTGGAGACCACGACGTCACGCTGGCGGAACGGCCTGGCCTCCTCTCCCGGGCGCTTGGCGTCCAGGTGGCTGGTGTCCAGATCTCCGTCCGGTCCTACGTGTTCGCCGTGATCCAGGAAGGTGCGCGTGCCGTATGGGCCCAGGTCGGTCAGCCGTACCCGGCCGGAGGCGTTCTGCCCGAAGTCGACGATCCAGGCGCTGTCCGACACCTGCGTGGTCGCCACCGGGTCACGGGTCTCGACCACCCGGACCGGTGGCGCAGGCGACCAGGAGATCGGCGGTGCCGTGACCTGGTCCACCAGCACGGGAGCCTCGGGGCCGACATCCGTGGTCAGATCTGTGCTCTGTCCGTCCATCAGGTCGGCGGCGACGATGGTCGACGACGAGCTGCGCCAGCTCTCGTCGCTGCGCACGTGCACCGTGCTGCCGTCGAACAGCTCCAGGTGCAGCTCTGCTCTGGCGGCCAGTGTCGAGCCCCAACCGGCCGGGACGCGGAACGCGCCGACCTGCCCGCGGTACCACCCGTCGCTGAGCACGATCTCCAGCAGGTTCTCGCCCTGGTGGACCAACCCGGTGACGTCGAATGCTTGTGCATGCAGGGTCTCGTCATAGGAGGTGCTGCCTGGCAGGAGTTCCGCAGTGCCCGCTCGCCCCCGGTTGACCCGAGCCTCGTAGACACCCAGTGCTGTCGCATACAGGCGCGCCCGGGTCACTGCAGCAAGCAGATCGAACCGAACCGACAAACGGTGTGCCGGTCGGCGGCCATAGCCCGGATCCCCTGACTCCTGCGGAGAGATCCACTGTGCCCGCCAGTCCTGGTCGAGCAGGCCGACCTCGAAGGCCGACCAGGCCGACCAACCGCCCGGCTCGTGGGCGCCGACCAGGCGCGCTCGCCACTGCACCTCCTGACCGCTGCGAAGCGGCGAAAACGGCCATGGGAGGAAGAGGTGGTCGCCGCCAGGCACGATCGTGCTCCGTGCGGTGTCGCCGATGTGCACCTCCAGCTCGGCCTCCGCCGCGCCGACGCCCGCCCCCGGCAGACGCCAGGACAGCCGGGGGCGGGCATCGGTCACTGTGAACTCGTCGCCGCCGCTGTGCACCGTGAGGCCGGCGGGTACCGGCAATGGCGCCTTTACCATGGTCACAGCGCGTTTCTGCGGGCGACGTCGCCGAGCCACGCCAGGCTCGGCTTCGGACGGCGCTCGAAGGTCGTCCGGTCCACCGCCACGAGCCCGAACGTCGGACGCCAATGGCCCCACTCATAGTTGTCCAGCAGACTCCAGTGCAGGTAGCCGCGGACATCTGCGCCGGCTGCGATCGCATCGGCGAGGCCGTGCAGTGCGCCCGTCGTGTAGGCGATGCGCCGCTCGTCGTCGTCGGTGGCGATCCCGTTCTCGGTGATCAGGATCGGCAGACCAGTGACCTCGTGCGTGTGCGCCACAGCCATCCCCAGCGCGTCCGGCCGGTACGCGGTGCCGACGAGGGTGTTGTCCGGGTGCGGCGGGTACGGCTCGATCCCGTCTGGCCCGACCCATTGGCTGGAGTAGGACTGCACGCCGACGAAGTCGTCTCCGGCCGACCCGGCGAGATAGAGGTCTTCCCAGATCCACTGCAGCTCGCTCAGCTTCTCCTCTACTCCCGGCCGAGCAGCGAAGGCGCGGTTGGCGACTGTCCAGCCGACCTTGGCCGTGGTGCGCTCTCGGAGCACGGCCCGGGCAGTGTGGTGAGCCTCGACCAGTCGCTGCCCGATCTGCGGGTCGGGCGGCGGCAGCTGGACCGGCCGGGGACCGTCGTCCATCGTCGGGCTGTGCCACTGCTCCTCGTTCGATCTCTGCTGCATGTCCCGGGTCATCGCCGTCATCATCGAGAGCATGTTCGGCTCGTTCATCGTCACCACCCAGTCCACGCCGTCGAGGATCTGGGTGACTGCCTCCACATAGCGCGCGAAGCGGTCGCCCGCTTCCTCGGCGAGCCACCCGCCGGCTTCGGCGAACCAGCGAGGGTTGGTGAAGTGGTGCAGGGTCACCACCGGCGTCATGCCGAGCTCGAGCGCCGTGTCGATCATCCTGCGGTAGTGCGCGAGGGCCGCCATCGAGATCAGGCCCTCGTCCGGTTCCACCCGAGCCCACTCGATCCCGAACCGATAGGCGTTGCAGCCGGCTCCCGCCAGCAGCTCCATGTCCTCCCGATAGCGGTGGTAGGAGTCGCAGGCGTCGCCGCTGCGTTCCATTCCGGGCATGCGTCCCTCGTTGGCCCAGAAGTCGGAGTTCGTGTTGTTGCCTTCGATCTGGTGCGGGGCGGTCGAGGCTCCCCACAGGAAGCCTTCCGGGAATGAGGTGGTCACTGCTCCTCCTTGGCGATGGTGTTCAGGGTGGCATTCAGCTCGCGGACCTGCTCCGCAGGGATGGCGTTGCCCGCCTGGCGCAGCAGTGTCGCCACGCTCATCCGGTCGACCATCGTGAGCATGGAAGCGGGGATCTCCACCTTCTGGGCCACCTCGCCGCGGGTGGCTGCGAGGTCGGCCACCAGCCGGGTCACCAGGCCGGCACCGGCGGGTGCGGTCTTGATGTCGGCAAGGGTGTCCTGGATCGAGTAGTAGCCCGATGGGCTCGGCAGGTCGTCGTCGAACCAGTTGGTGACCCGCGTGTCGGCCAGCACGTAGTCCGGGTTGTCTACCTCGACCCGCTGCACGTGGATGGCGTCGCTGATTTCACCGGCGCGGGCCACCAGCTCGTGCCGACCCTCGATGGGTACCTGGAAGCGGAAGATGCGGCGGCCGGTCTGCGAACCGACCAGCCGGCCGTCGCACCAGAGCGTCACCGCAGGCTGGTTCGAGTACACGGTCACCTCGGTGACTGCCTCTGCGCGGTCCACCCGGCGGCGCCCGCACAGGTGCACGAACGGGTCGGAGGACCATGCCGCCTTGTACAGGTAGAACGCGTCCTTGCGCACGCGACGGTCGAAGGTGACCAGTCCTTTCTGGTTGCGTCCTGGTGCTCCACCCTCATCCCGGCCGTCGGCACCGAAGTCGGCGAGGTTCCACACGTGCGTGGCCCACAGCCACGGGCGCCCGTCGATCATCTCGAGCATGTGCTCGTGGTACCGGGCCTGGAACTGCTCGGAATAGTCGCCCCGCACCGGTTGCGCCGACTGGTAGCGGATGTTCGCGTCAGCGCCGTACTCGGCGAGCCCGACGGCGACCTGCGGATAGGTGGCGTGGAACTGGTCCAGCCATGCGTCGTTGTCCCCGACCTCGCCGACGTACCAGCCGTAGTAGAGGTTGTAGGACATCACGTCCGGCACGGTGACCAGGGGGTCGTCGGTCTCCAGCAGGAAGAGGTGCGCCATCGTCGTCAGCCGCTTCGAGTCCAGCTCATGGGCCAGCTCATGCAGCTCGCGGTGCGCGTCGAGAACCTGGGGGCTGTTGCCGGTGACGGTGATCTCATTGGACAACCCCCAGCACACGATGCTCGGGTGATGCCGGTTCTGCACGATCAGCTCGGTCAGCTGGGTGCGTGCATTGTCCGTGCCGTTCGGCAGGAACTCGGTGATCTGCGGGATCTCCGCCCAGACGACGATCCCCGCCTCATCGCAGAGGTCGTAGAAGTGCTGGTCGTGCTGGTAGTGGGCGAGCCGGACAGTGGTGGCACCGAGCTCGACCAGCAGGTCCAGGTCGGTGGCCATCATCTCGGTGGTGACGGCGTTGCCGGCGCCTTCCCAGTCCTGGTGGCGGGAGACGCCGCGAAGTGGGTAGGGCTCGCCGTTCAGGAGGAACCCGTCCTCCGGGTCAACGGCAAATTCGCGGCAGCCGAATCGCAGGTCGATGCTGTCGGTGACCGCATCCCCGGCGAGGAGCTCAGCCGTGGCGGTATACAGGTGTGGGTCGCGTCGGCCGTGCCACCGGCGCACCTCGGGGATGGTGATCCTGGCCTCGGAGACCCCGCCCGTCACCGGCACAGTCTGTGTGCCGGCGCCGTCGATGGTGAACCGCACCGACTCGCCACCGGTCACCGCGGCGGACAGGTCCACATGCGCCGTCGTGCCCTCGAGGGCGGGGGTGGCCACGAGCCCCGGCCCGCCATACTGATCGAGACGGAAGTGGGCCTCGGCCACGTGGATGAGGGACGCTTCCCGGTACAGCCCGCCGTAGAAGGTGAAGTCTGCACGCTGCGGATAGACGGCGTCGTTCGCAGTGTTGTCCACCACGACCATGAGCGTGTTCGTCTGGGTGAGGTGCTCGGTGAGATCGACGCGAAAGGTCGAGTAGCCGCCGTGATGATCGGCGAGCCGGTGCCCGTTGAGGTAGACCTCTGCGGTCGAATTCGCACCGCGTATCTCCAGCCAAGTCCGGCCGTGCTCGGGCGCCGGGGGCAGGCGCCGGGCATAGGTACAGCGTCCGCGATAATAATCATTGCCTCCGTCCTGCCCGTCTCGGGCATTCCAGGAGTGCGGCAGGCTCACAGCGTCGCCGACAGCCTGCAGCTCTTTCCAGCTCGCGGTCACCGGCACCTGCTCCCGGGTGAACACCCACCCGTCGGTCAGCCGATCGATCACTCTGGGGCTCGGGAAGCGGGTGCTCATGTGGTTTCCTCCGACCGGACGGGTTCACGCCTGCTGTGCGTCACCGTAACCGCCCCCTCTCGCGATATGGTAGAAATCATCCAGCGAGAACAGAACCAAGCTTGCGTGTAGTTGTCGCCCCGCCGGAGGGAGTGCCATGGACACCAGCGATCCAGGATCCCAGGACGGGCTGCTGACGACGGTCCGGACCATCCTGGGCTGCCCGGTCGCACTGACCACCGAGATCAACTCCTTCGCCGATGAGCTGGAAACATCCGCCTGCTTCCGGCCGGAGCTGCAGCCGGCGTTCACCGCCCGCTACCTCCGAGACCTGGTCGCAAGGATGGACCCGACGGTCACCCACGAGATACGCGAGCCGCTCGGTCTGGTGCTCACCATGTTCTGGCTGGACGACCGGCTCGCGGTGATCGGCCCCTACACCGAGCAGGCGTCGCATCCGGGCGATGCTGAGGCGCTTCTGGGGAGTCTGCACATCCCGGCAGCCCACCTGCACGCCTATAAGCTGTATCGGGCACGGTTCCCGATCGTCGACTCCGAGTACGTCCGACGCGCGGCTGCCGCACTGCGCACAGTTGCCGGGCAGGATGTGCAGTCGGCCGAAGCCCACGCCGTGATTACTGCCGACGGGCCGATGACTCCCGGCGGTGACGAGCGACCCCACTCCGCCTCGTTCGAGGTGATCAATGATCGCTACGCCGTCGAGCAGGAGTTCATGCACGCGGTGGCCGACGGTGACGAAGGTGGGGCGCTGCGTGCCCTGAGGCGGATGGCCAGTATCCCGCAGGCGCCCAGCTACCTGAATACCCCGTTCCTCGGTGCCACTATCATCCGGATCATGGCTCGAGTGGCAGCCCGGCAGGGCGGGCTGCCGCCAGTGACCGTCGATGCGATCTCGCAGACCTACGCCCAGCGGCTGCATCGGCGCGGTCACACGGCAGAGATCGCCTCGGCCATGCAGGACATCGCGGCGATGGTGGCGGAGTTCTGCCAATTCGTGCGGCGCTATCGGAGGCGACCCTATTCGCGTCTGGTGTGTGAGGTCATGGACGAGATCGAACTGCACCTGAGCCATCACGTCTCGTCTGGCGACCTCGCGAGCCGGCTGTACGTCTCCGAGTCCCACCTCGCTCGCAAGTTCAAGTCGGAGACCGGTCGCACTGTCTCCGAGTACGTCGCCCGGGAACGTGCCGGCCGGGCCGCGCATTTACTGGAGACCACTAACCAGCCCGTTCGAGACATCGCTGCCTACGTGGGGTATCCGGACGCGAACTACTTCGTCAAGGTGTTCAAGCGGGTCCACCACCTCACGCCCAGCGCCTATCGCGCCCGAGTCGCCGGTTCCTGACGGCGGACGGTGCGGGTCCCAGGTCCGCAGCCGGGCGGCTGGTCGGGTTATCCGTGCGTGGGTCATAACCGCCCCTCCGGCGTATGTCCCGCAGCTGCGGTCTCCGTGGCCAAGACCGCTTCCTTCTGGTCGGAGACCCTGTGCTGGACCTCGATCATCTCCTCCCGCGTGAGCTTATAGCCATGCATCGCCACCAGGGTGCACACCCAGCCGAGGATAGGAAGGCCGAAGACGAGCGCGACCGTCAGGTACAGAACCGAGTCCGTGACCGGGTCGGTCGGTTGTGGCATCACCGCGCTGTATCCGATGAGCGCCACCGATCCGAGCGCGATGGTCGAGCCGAGCGAGGACACTACCTGGTCGATGATGTTGTACGTCGCCGTCACGCTTGCCGGCAAGTACTTGCCGGACCGGTCCAGTTCGTAGTCGACGACATCCGCCCGCATCGCGCCGGACGCGGTAGTGACGCACATCTTGGAACAGTTGAGCAAGAGGTAGAGCCCAAAGAAGCCGACTATGAGGGCCAGGCTGTCCAGCACGGATCGCATGTCCACCACCAGGCAAAACACGATCAGCAGCCCAGCGAGCGCGATGCAAACCCAAGTCCAGGTCACCGTTGCTTTTCGGGAGCCGTGCTTGCCGGTGTAGCGAGCGCCAAGTATTGCGAAGAGGAGGGCCGGCAGCATGGTGATCAGTCCCAGAACAGAACCCAACTGGATATTCCCGAGCAGGATGCCGAAGAGCATTGTGGTGACCACTGCTTGGGCGCCCACCTGCTGGGCGATCTTGTCCGACGCGGCAGAGATAAGGAATCGCTGGAACGGGCCGTTGCGAACCAAGAGTCTCCACATGTCCCTGACGGAGACGCTCGGCCGGTTCCGTGACTCGGAGATGTGGACGAAGTTCTCCGGCTTGTCCACCTCTGAGACGCCGATGCAGGCGAGAAGCTGGAAGACGAAGGAGCAGGCCACGAAAACGATCGCCGTCTCCCGCAGCATCGGCACGGTGTACTCGTTGCCGTACTTGGGCAAGATGGCCACGGTCGCGATGATGGTGAAGGCAGCGGGGACGACGTAGGCGAAGGCGGTCGCCCACACCTGGACCATGGGTCGTTGCTTGGGGTCGTTGGTCAGCACTGGGGAGACCATGTTTCCCGCGATGTCGTTGATGGAGGAGCCAATGATGTATATGACGTAGACGGCGATGAAGAAGACGACACCGAACCCCTGGCCGGAACCCCACACGAACAGCAGTAGCACGGCGACGCTGCGGACCGCCCACCCGAGGAGCATGAAGAAGCGGAGCTTGCCGTGCCGGAGTTTCACTCGGTCGATCACGAGCGCCAGCGCTGGGTCGATGACGCCGTTCAGGATGCGGGTGACGGTCAGGATAATGCCGGCGATCGCCACCGCGATGCCGTAGCCGACGATCTGCACATAGCCCATCAGCCCGACCAGAACGTAGAAGATCATCGCCGAGCCGTTGTTGGCCTGGGACAGTGCCATCTGCCACGTGCGTGCGCGGCGGTACTGCACTCCGTCGGACTCGCTCGCCGTGAGCTTCGGTGTCCTGGCCATGGTGGTGTCACGCTCCCTTGAATGAACACTTGCATCGGCAGACCGTTCTGTCGCTGCGTTGTCCAGACAATAGCCAGAGTCTGCCCGGCCCTGATAGAAGAAGAACCCTCCGACTAGAAGCAAGCCTGCGAGCTCTGCTCTATAAGCGGATCACCGCATGCTTGATGGCCCGCTGGGCTGAAGCGTCGGCGGCGCAGCGAGCAGTGTGTCAAGGCCCTCGAGTGCGAATCGGACGCACGCCGCCGGCTGCGTCCCCTCATCGGCGAGCGACCACCAGCTCAGGGCCTGGCTGACGGTCTCGTGCAGTGCCGAGCCGAGCACGATCGGCGTCAGGGCGGTGGGTGCCTCGCCCAATCGATATGCAGTGAACCGGATCAGTTCCTCGCGCCACCTCTCGAACGTCGTCGATCGGGCACTGCGCAAGGTTGGCGTGCGCGCGATCAGCCGGATCCGCGCACGCATCATCTCCAGGTCCTCGACGTTGCGCTGCAGTACCCGCTCCGCCGCCAGGGCAACGGCTTCGCGAAGCGAGCCGCCCTGGTCCGCCTCCTGCAGGCTGCCGGTCAGGGCACTGATCGAACCGTCGATCCCGCCCCACACGATGTCCGCCTTGGCAGGAAAGTACCGGTGCAGGGTTCGCACGCTCACGCCGAGCTCGCCGGCCAGTGCCGACATCGAGACCTGCTCGTACCCATGACGCTCGATCAGCGGCAACGCTGCCGCGCGCAGGGATTCGACATCGGCGACGGGTGGTCGGCCTTGCTGACGTACCTGCGCGTTCATGCCACTCAGATTACCGCGGCCACGGTAATATGGCAGAGCATGCCATAAGCGTGACCGAAGGAGCCCGCATGACTTTTCCCTTCCCGGACGTCTCGGCGTCCTCGCTGACCGAGCTGTTCTCGCTCGACGGTCGCGTCGCGGTGGTGACCGGCGCGGCACGTGGCCTGGGCTTCGCCATCGCCCAGCGGCTGGCCGAGGCGGGGGCCCGCACTGCGGTGGCCGACCTGTCCCTCGAAGACGCAGAACGGGCCGCGTCCAGCATCGGGGCCAGCCACGGAGCCGAGGTTCTCGGCGTGCAGATGGACGTCAGCGACGAGTCCTCCGTCGTCGCCGCAGCCGACCGGGTGGCCGCCGAGCTCGGTGGAGTGGACATCTGGGTCAACAACGCCGGAGTGTTTCCCAGCGCACCGGCCACCGAGATGTCCCTCGAAGCCTGGGAGCAGGTCTTCGCGGTGAACAGCCGGGGCGTATTCCTCGGTGCGCGCACCGCAGCAACCCGGATGGCAGGCACCGGGGGAGTGGTCGTCAACGTCGTCTCCACGGCAGGGTTCGCTGCCCCGGCGCCAGGGCTGGCCGCCTATGTCGGTTCGAAGCACGCCGCCCGCGGCATCACGAAGGCCCTGGCACTGGAGCTGGCTCCGGCCGGGATCCGGGTACTCGGCGTCGCACCGACCTATGTGCCCACGGAGGGGAACATCGCCATGATGCGGGCGGCGGCCGAGCAGACTGCTACGGAGCAGGTCGAGAGCCCGCCGATGGAGGTGATGAGCCAAAGCCTGATCGGCCGGCTCGGCACGCCGGACGACATCGCCCGGGTGGTCCTCTTCGCGGCCAGCGACATGGCGATGATCATGACCGGCAGCACCCTGCTCGCCGATGCCGGGGAGACGATCAAGTGACTGGCGGCATGGCTCCGGCGGCAGGACCAGAAGAGGCCTGGCCGAACCACTCCTCCGTGGCGGTGCAGCTGTACACCGTGCGCGACTACCTCGGCGACTTGGACGCGACCCTCGGCCGGCTCGCAGACCTCGGCGTGCGCCACGTCGAGCCGTTCACCCTCTTCGACCGCCCCGATGAGCTCGCGGCCGCACTCGCCGCGCATGGGCTCTGCGCTCCCATGGCCCATTCCCCATTCCTCTCCGAGGAGATCGAGTACAAGGGCCGGCGTGTGCCGCTGCCACCGCGGGCGGTGACCTTCGAGACGGCCTGGGCACTGGGCGTCGAGCTGCTGGTCGACCCGATCGTTCCCGCCGAGCGCTGGCGGTCCCTGGACAGCGTCCGCCGCACGGCCGACCGGTTCAACGAGGCGGCGCAGGAGGCCGCAGAACACCAGCTGCGACTCGGCTATCACAACCATTCTTTCGAGTTCCACCACACGTTCGACGGCGTGAGTGCCTACGAGCACTTCGTCTCTCTTCTTGAGCCCGGTGCTGTTGTAGAGGTCGACGTGTTCTGGGCTGCCACAGCAGGACAGGACGTGCCCGCGCTGCTGCACCGGCTCGGTGACCGGGTCGGCGCGCTACACCTCAAGGACGGCGAGATCGCCGGTGACCCGTTTCGCAGCCCGGGCGGATACCAGCCGGAACAGCTACGACTGGCGCCGCTGGGCGAGGGGCAGCTACCGATCGGTGACATCATCGCCGCTGCACCGCCTGCAGCCGCCCAAGTAATCGAACTCGACCATGTGCCCGGGAACCCGTTCGAAGCGATCGGGGACTCGCTGACCTACCTGCGCGCCGTCGCGGAGCGATGAGGGTGTGCGTCATCAGGGCCGGACTAGGCGATGAGGTCCTCGATCCGCAGCGTCCGGTCACGGTACCGGGCGAAGCCGTGGCTCATCGGCCGGCCGTCGTCGGCCGGGTCGAACAGCAGCTTCGCCGGTGCGGAGCCGGACAAAGCCGACCACGTCGCCCTGAGGTGCATCTCCCCGGAGTCGTGACCGCTCAGCTCCAGGTCCGCCTCGTAGACGGTGTCCTCGTCGAAGGACGCTCGCACCCGCTCGTAGCCGGAGTAGAAGTTGCGGCCGTCATCGCTGAGATCGACGTAGCGTGAACTGATGGTCACGGCACGACCGGCCGGACCTTCCGCCGACCGGCGTTCGTACTCCAGGTACCCCGAGTCTCGCCCCGCGATGCGGCCGGCGACCACGGGACTGGCCTGCCGGCGCAACGCACGCTCGGCGTCGGCTCCCTCGAGCGCGTACGGGATATCGGCGGGTGTGGGCTGCACGGGGACCGCCGGGTGCGGACAGTGGTCGAGCAGCTCCGCCCGGCGCAGGCGCACCTGGCGGAGCCGACCGGGCTGGTCGCTCCCGCGGAGCATCTCCGGCCACAGGACGCGGCGTCCGTCCGGGTGCCAGGACATTGGGGAGATGTACACCCATGAGTCGTCTGGGCTGTTCAGCGGAACGCCCTGATAGCCCGGTTCGTTCTGGGAGCGTTCGATGTTGATCAGGACAGGGCCGACATTGCCGCGCCGCCATTGGCGCACCCCGGTCACGGTGTAGGCGTATGTGGCCCAGGCCAGCCCCATCCCGGTGAGAGCGGCGTGCGGGCGTGGGAGCAGCCCAAGTACGGCTAGGTCGGTGCCCTCCGAGGCACGCGATGACATCACGACTCCCAGTTTCTCGTCGGGCGAGAAGATGGTCGTCTCGTCGTACCCCGGTGTCCGTGTGATTTGCGTGAGCTCTGTGCTGCCGAGATCTTGGACCACCGAGTCCGGAAGCGAACCGTCGACGGCACCGACGATCGAGATTGCCGTCCCGCCCCGGACGAACTGCTTGACCTCACCACCGCGCATCGGCTGCGGTACCAGGTAGCCGGCGCTGTCCGGGTCGGCTACCAGGGCTTCGGTTGTGCTGATCAAGCGTGCGTCGTCGATGACGTAGTGGTCCGCGGTGCGCCGGAGCCGACCGATCGCAGCGTCCGCGCCCATGTCCGCACGCAGGATCGTCCACGCGATGTGCTCGTCATCGGGCGCCACGATAACTTCCGACCAGTGGTGCGAGACGAGCGGACTACTCTCCAAGTCCCAGGGGTAGTCGACGTCGACAAGCACGGCGCTGGTGCAGGTGTCCAGGTCCGGGCCGCACTCGAGCACGTAGTCGCCGAGAAGCACGCGCCGGTTGTCCTGGAACATCATGTGCCGGATCCCGTTGGCCGTAGCGTGCTCGGCGATCACCCCTGAGAAGATCCTTCGGAAGTTCGTGCCGTCGTCGTTGACCACGGCTGCCTGATACCAGTCAGGGGCCTCGGCGTCGGCGCGGTAAAGAATGAAAACCTTCCCGGTGGCGGTATACGTCGCAGTAGCGTCCAACACATCATCGGGAAGCGGTACATCGCGGGTCTCGATACGCCCGAACTCGGTGTCGATCATCGGTCCTCCTCATCGCTCGCCGTCACACTAGCCAGGAGGAAGGCCGTAGCTGTAGAAGGAAGCTGCCCCCTGTAGCACGGTGGCATCCATACCGAGCGGCCAGGATCGAGGAATCCACCAGTCGCGATCAGACAAGGGCCTGTCGGCGACGACGAATGCCGCAGTGTGCTTGTACACCCGCCTGAGTACAGTCCTGCGACCGGAGTGCCGGGATCGGGGTTCTCCTCCGGCAAATCGGCACTCCGACCAACCGCCCCGGGCCGCGAGGGCCAGCGCGCCCATCCGACCCGCTCAGCCCACCAGGTCGGCCACTGCTCCCGCCGTAGCCGCGCATTCGGCGATGACCTCGGAATCACCTCCGGCGTGCGGGCTGAGAATGGTGAAAACCCGCTGCCCCTCGCACGGGATCCCCAGGGCGAACATGCCCGCCGCGGCCCCGCCGTCGGCGCCGATCACCCGGCTGGCGGACGGCTCCACCTCAACGGCTCCCGAGGCCACACCGTCCACCCGGTGCTCGCGCACCTGCCCAGAACTCGCCAAAGACGCCAGCAGCGGGTCGGCGCTGCCGGTCACGCTCGGCGAATGCATCCAGGCATCGAGCAGCACATCCCCGCAATGCTCACCGGGAACAGCCGCCGTCGTCCCCACGAACCCATCAGCAGCAGCATCCACCTGTAACCCCGGTCCGGTGAAGGTGACAACGCCCGCCCGCCATGCGGCCAGCAACTGCTCGTTGCGCCGCGCCGGCGGCCCACCGGACATCATCGCTCCCCATGCGGTGAATCGCCGGTAGGGCGCGAGGCTCGCACCGCTGATCCCGGAGAAGGCCACCAACGGCGCCACCACGCGCCGGGCATCACCGATCGAGCGCATCGCGGCCTTCAGCGGGCTGTGCTCGGCCAGGTACGCCTCGTCCAGGTCGGCGGCAATATCAGACGCAACCCACTCGTCGGCCGCGCGAGCATTCGCGAAGCTGAGGCCCACGCCAGGATTATCCAACCGCGCCAAATCGAGCCGGCCGGCAGGCTGGGGGACAGCGTCCGCGAGGATCCCGGGCCAGTCGGCCTCGGGGGCGACCTGCAACTGCTTCAGCAGCGCGGCCCCGGAGCGGATCAGGTGCGGATGCTGCTCGAGCAGCACCGTGTAGTAGGCGATGGTGGCGTCGCGCCGGATCGCCGGCAGAATTTCCGCCGTGAAGTCCCACCGGCGATGCCTGCTTCGCCCCAACTGCTCCAGGTTGGTGTGCGCAAACGCCGCCGGCGCACCGACCGGTGGTTTGCTGCGATACGGCACCCCGCGGCGGGAGCCGACGATCAGGTGCGGCTCGCGGCCCGAGGGGAGGTAGCGCAGCGCGCCGACCCCGCTCGGACTGTACTGTCCACTCTTCCCGTAACGACCGCCGTCGACCTCGCCACCGGCCTCGCCCGGGTTCTCGGGCACGAAACTGCCGCCGCGACCCTCGGTGAGCAAGCTGAATGCATCGAAGAAGCTCATCCCCATGCCGCGCACCAGCACCCTCTCACCCGCGTTCACCTGGTCCAGGTCCTGCTCGGTGGGGTGTCCAGGACGGATCCACCGAGCCCCGGGGGCGGGCTCGGGGTCGCGCGCCGGCAGCCACCCCAAGGTGAGGACGACGGCGTCGGCCGTGATGGCGGAGCCGTCGCTGAGTTCCAGTTCGGTGCGCGTGCCCACGGGATGGGAGGTGGTCACGGTGTGAGCGTGGTGCACCAGATGTACCGACGGCGGAAGCCCGGCGACGGCGCGGCGGTGCACCCACCGTAGGTAGTGGCCGTACAACGCCCGGGAGCAGTAGGTGTGCGCCTCGGCGGCGCGGGCCTCCTGGCGCGCCCACTCTGGTAGGTCGGCGCAGGCCGGGGCAACTTGCTGGGCCCACTCGAACAGGCTCGGTCCCTCGCCAGTGCGATACGCCGTCGTCCCGCTGATCGGGCCGTTCATCAGCAGCAGCGGCGACTGGTCCACCCGCCAGGTACGCCCCGGCCCGGGCGGCCACGGGTCGATCACATGCACGTGCACCTCACCCGCGGGCGGCCGTGAGCGCCAGTGGTGAGCGAGGCGCAGGAGCACCTGCGTGCCGCGCACACCGGCGCCGACTATCGCCACATCACGGGCGGAGCGACGATCGGAATACGAGACGGGCATGCTTCGATGGTCGCCGGTTGTGCTACCGATCGGTGCAACCTCGCCCTCTGGCCCGTATCCTGAGACGTTGAGGATGGCTTCGTGCGGGTTCCGTCGCCCGGCGAACCCCCCGACGGCGCCGACCCGTTGGGCGGTACGGAAGCTACCAAACCGAAGCTACGAAACCGACAGAACGCGCCGAACCACCCACCCGGCCAGGAGACCCATGACGATCGCGCCCGAGGAGCGGCCCACCGGCCGAGCCGGTGACGACCGTGCCGTGGTGGCTGCGGTGCGCGCCGGGGCGATCGGCCAGTTCGCCGCGCTCTACGACCGCTACCACGGCGAAGCACTGCGCATCGCGCGTCGTCAGGCCGGCAGCGACGAGGCGCAGGACCTGGTGCAGGAGACCTTCGCCCGTGTGCTGCGGGCGATCCGCAATGGCGGCGGACCCACCGAGGACGTCCCGGGCTACATCTTCCGCACCCTGCGCAATCTGAAGATCGACCGCTCCGGTCGGCGCGAGTACGCCGCCGAGGACGTGGAGGCCATCGGCCCTGCGGCGCTGTGGTCCCTGCCGGACAGCAGCGACGAGGTGCTCAACCGCGGCCTGGTGGCCGACGCCTTCCAGGACCTGCCGCCGCGGTGGCGCCAGGTGCTGTGGCTCACCGAGGTGGAGGGCCTGGGGCCGGGTGAGCTCTCCGAAGAGATGGGGATGAAGCCGACGGCGGTCTCCACTCTTTCCCTGCGCGCGCGAGCGGGATTCCGGTCGGCCTGGTTGCAGGCCCACGTACGTGCCG
>Ga0079226_10000338_pt1 | contig 32174 bp, 22 predicted proteins | sample Poulit2014_FD_76345 | JGI IMG/M metagenome (GOLD analysis project Ga0079226, IMG submission 76345) | Agricultural soil microbial communities from Georgia to study Nitrogen management - Poultry litter 2014 | ecosystem: Environmental > Terrestrial > Soil > Agricultural land | place: USA: Georgia...
CAGCTAGTTTGCACTAGCTGGTTTCTTTATGTCTATTAATAGCGTTCGTCCTTTGAACGAAGATTTTCAGATTTTTGTTTTGGTTTTCTGATTTTAATTCCTGCAATCTCTAGGATAAGCTTCATCCCGATTAAACTAGCTCCTAAAATGATTAAGGAGGTAAGTAAGGTTCCACTGTTGAATAAGATGGCTAGGATTCCAAAATAGACACTGAAAGCGTAAATAATTAAAACGGAGGCTCTGTCTGAATAGCCCATATTAACTAACTCATAGTGAATGTGCTTTCGGTCTGCCGTGGCAATGCTTTGATGGTTTAACTTTCGGCGAATCATGACGAGTATGGTATCAAATACAGGAACCGCAATGACGATAATCGGAATGATAAAGCTGAAAAAGGCTACATTTTTAAATAAACCAAGCATCGATATGATGGCTATGGAATAGCCTAAAAAAAGTGATCCTGTGTCCCCCATGAAGATCTTGGCGGGATAAAAATTAAAAGGTAGGAATCCAATCAGACTACCAATTAAAATCAGAGATAAGTAAACTACAATTATTCGGTAATCCATGAATCCCATCACAAGAATACTAAGTAGTGCTATAGCAGTTACTCCTGCAGCAAGTCCATCTAATCCATCGATAATGTTAATGACATTTGCCGCTGCGACAATCCAGAGGACGGTTAAAACAATTCCTATCCCCCCTAAATAGACGGTCCCCATAAAGGGTATGGTCATTTTTTCAATGACAAGGCCGGATTGGACGACAACAAGGGCTGCGGCTATCTGCCCTGCCATTTTATAAAGCGGTCGTAATTCTAGTAAATCATCTATCAATCCTACAGAAATCATAATGACTGCTCCAATAATAATAGCATACATCTGTGGATGAGCTGGCTGTAAATATATATAACCGGCTATTGTTCCAGCGAAAATAGCAAGTCCACCTAAAGTAGGTATAATATCTTTATGTAATTTTCGATTAGAATCTGGTTCATCAACTAAATTTAATTTTTTTGACAAGTAGATTATTACTGGCGTTACAAGAAAGCTAGTTATTGCTGAAATGAAGAAAACGATTATAAGCTCGTTCACATTCCATATCATTTTTGCCACCTACTTACATATTTTTAGCTTCAATTCGTACTATACATTTTACCATACTTCACTAAATTGTATAGCCTTTTTACAAATTAAGCACTTTTCTCAGGGATATTTGATAAATAAAAAAGTGATTATTCAAGCCATAAACTGACAATGGATGGAATAATCACCTTTTACTTAATGATGTGATCTTTATTTTTCATTAAACTTCGGAGCGTTTAAATGTAGTGTATAATGGTCTAATTGGTCATGTATTTTATAAAGTTGATGTACGATATTATTAATCCATTTAATTCTTGCTCCGGGTACTATTTTAGCCTTCTTTTCCTTGGAAACATTCTCTAGGGACAACATTTTAGTATAGAAACTGTTCAGCTCATAAGGTGCTAAGGAATCTTTATAAATCCTTGCTCCCTCTGTGATTGCTCGATCAACAGTTGTCCATCCAGCCTCTGTAGCATACTGCTTATAAGATTCGACAGACATTTCTTTTCCTATACCTAAAACATTAAATACTTCTCCATTTTCCGTCTTCATAGGATCTAGTATTTCTGGAAATTCCTTAGCTCTTACTAAGATAACGGACAGTAAATACAACTCGTTAATTCCATTTTCCTTAGCCGCTTCTAAAAGACTCATTGCTCTGCCATTTAAAATTCCCTTATCCTCAAGAAACTTATTTAAAATCGCTTCCGTGACAACATTCGTCCGAATTAGATGGAAAAAGAAAAATCTCTTCTCACGATCTATTAGCAAAGGCTTAGGTTCTAAGGTGTTCATTTGCAAGTCTTCCTTCGCATTTTCAAAATAATCCTGCTGGCAGATTGCTTCGAACTCATCAAAAGATATATCATAATCGACAAAGGTTTCTTTGACGATGTTTTTCGAGTGGAAATATAATCTTTCAAGAGTCTTATCATCAATCATCCCGTGTACAGGTATATCGTTATCTGATTGAAAGCTCCGAACAACTCTGCGAAAACGTCTACCAAACTTTTCAGTAACATTTATGGGGCCATAACCTATTTCATTAAATAATGACTTTAAATATTGTACGTCATGATGTCTGAAATTTAGTTGTAAAGGTGTAGTTATGAGTTCGTTTATTTTATTAATTGTTTCAGCATTTACTTTACCAGTAACTGGGAGTTCATAGATAGACTGAAATTCTCTGAGTTTCTGTGCCGTGTAGTCTCCCATTTTATCCGAAATGGCTATCCCCTTAAATCCTAAGGTATCTAACATAGTCTTTAAATATCTTATATTAATAATCTTTGAGTTGGACCAGTCGATTTGGTCAAAGGCCTCATCTATTCTTTCAATCGTCTCTACGTCAAGAAGACCATTCTCTGTTAAATTATAATCTCTTTGGAATTCTAGTATTCTTTTCTCTAAAAAGGGACCAAAAACTTTGGTAATTTGAATTCCTGAGTAGCCAAGCCAATTTAACTTTAATTTAATCATGGATATATCTTCGTGTTTACTATCCATCTTATAAATAACTTTACTTCTTGCGACGTCCTGTTGCGAAATAACCTCGTTAAGATCTTCACTTGCTCTTGCCAATCTGTACTGCCACATCCTTTATTCTTTTTTAATCTATATCAATCAAATTATTCTTGTAAAAGAAGTTTTAAAGATGATTAGGGTTTTCCTTACCCCAATTTTTGCAAAGCTTCGCTGTGTGTGTGTTTTATTTTTCTTAAACACAGACAAGGCCACACATCCATCCTCTTATTTTACCCTAGTGAAAATTTTTGTCTTCCTTTACAAGAATAATTAATTTTATTCTTACTTTTTATATACCCTATCAAATCTCAAAACAAACAAAGTGTACATTTTGCAATTAGTCTTACTATTCGCTCTTAAGAAGCAAATAAGTGAACCTCCCCTTCCAAAAGAATGAATGGGGAAATCCACTTAGATATGTGTTAAGAGATACTTTGTCTAGGCTTTTTAAGCGACAAAACTCTATTTTATTTGAGCAACCTTATATATATTACATTTAATATTATTTATTTCAAGTGTTTTACTATCTTTTTTGGTTTTGTAATGATTATTTAATAAATAGTAATAATAGGACGCCCGATAACTAGATTCTTCCGACAATACATTGGCAGTAGCAAGAGCGCTAATTGCTTTAAAGATATAAATTTTACTCTTTCGGTCAATGGCTAGATCAATTTCAAGAGTCAGGACTTTTATTTTTCCTAATTTCTCATACTTGTGTGGGAGCTTATCTCCTAATTTCTCAAGATTTTGATAGACTTCCTTCCAATTATCAGGAAAGTTCGCTTTTAGGAATCCTTTACTTTCAGCGATTGCAACAGCTTGGTTAACATTTGAGATAAGCTTTTATCCGATTCCAATCCTGATATAGGTTTTCGCAATTATCCATTCACCCTGACCATTCATTTCAAAATGAACTCGACAGTAATTTTATAGGATACAGATTTTTTAAAACTAGTTTCGCTGTTTCATTAGATTGATCAGAGGTTTTCATTATCCTACATAGCTTTTAATATTCTTTTGTAACTGTTTGACAACTTCCACAACTACTGTTAAATTAGCTTTTGCTTTTAACAAAGAAACCCAAGGTTATTGGACCATGGTAGATATCTTCGGTAACCGACTCTATACTCACTGTTCTTATACCAGGATTTTGGATAAACTGTTTAAATTTATTCATTCCTATCCTTCCTGCCGAAATAATAAAATGAAGTTCATTATCATTTACTTTTTCTACATGTCCATTAATTGAATGACTGCCAGCTCGCTGAATCATTCTTGTGAAATATCTATTTGGGAAATTATTTCCAATGACCTTCAGTTGTGACTTCAGCTGTTCTCGTGTAGGTGTTTTTTTCAAAGTCATCTTGGACATCGCACCACTTCTAAAGTTTTCTAATATAGGTTTGTAGTCATAGTAATATTGGTCATTTTCATTCTTTTCATATTTCGTTTCCGGAAAGTAATGATCCATGATGATTCTTGGAATATCAATTGCCTCCCCTTGCATAGGAAAAATATGATTACTTATTTGGGGAAGGGAGTTAATCTCATTAATGACACATTCATTACTGTCTAAATTAATTAACATGTCCACTCCACCGATACTTAGCCCAGGAATTGCTAAAGTAGCCTCTTCAGCAATACGTAACATTTTCTCAGGAAGAGTGTCTATTACGTTAATAGCATCCCTTTGACCAAAGAACTCACCATTTCGTCTTAGTGTTACCTCTTCCCCTTCTTGCGGAATATAATCAGGAGTAAGATCTCGTTCTTTCAGATATTCTCTCATAGCCCTGTCCATTGTAATATTAGAATTACGTAAGAATGGACTTGTTCTTCTTTCTTCATTTTTCAATTCCAGTAATTCAACTAGACTATGTCTTCCGTCTCCTAGTACACTTAAAGCTTTTCTATGAAAAGCACCAATTACCTTACCGTTAAACACATTAATCCGATAATCTTCACCTACGAAAAAACGCTCGATTAAAATTCGACTGTTCGGAGCAATTCTCTTTAGCCTTTTTATGTAGGCTTCCATTTCCTCTTCTGATTGAATGTTTGTAACAACACCAAATCCACCGCCCCTGCCTTCGGTTCCAGGTTTTAAAACTAGGGGATAGCCTAATTCATTGGAATAATCGAGTAATGTTTTCATTGATGTCCCGCTTTTAAAGTCTTGTCCTTCTGGGACAGGTATATTTGACTCTCGTAAGAGTTGCAGTGTGTGAGCTTTGTTCACACAAACATTTATTGCCTCTCTTTTCGTTTCACTCCCTCTGGAACCTTTAAAAGTATGAATGTTTTCCCCATCTGAAACAGTATAGGAAATTCCTGTCATTAAACTACGGGATCTTCTTAGATTAAAAGTAACTTCCAATCCTCGTCTCCACGCTTCAAGAGACATCGTATACATGCAGGTTGGAAAACCCCAAGCCGCTTCTGGTATATGTTCATATTTAGGTAACCAGCTTTTTTTATAAACCATGCAAATTCATCTCCCTTGTTATTCTATTTTTATTATATATTATTTTACAATTTTTTACTCATAGGCTTATATTATGGATTTTAAATTACTATTCTGTATTTTTCTACAAAAAAACTAGCTTCCTAATTTAATAGAAAGCTAGTTTCATAGTTTTTACTTATAGACAGGTATGTTGAAATGCATATTAGGATTTGTTAATTGATTATATAAATCTTCAATAATTGTTACTTGCTTTGTTGCCCATGCAATATCTGTTGCATACTGGTGGACGCCAGGATTTTGTGGGTTCCAACGCATTTTATACAAGGTGTCTTGTTTGTGGGTACTATTATTTACATAGTTTTGCCCGACAAACTTCGCTCCACCTTTAATCGCATCAGCTGGGGTAAACCAACCTTCTTGATAAGCTCTGATAGCACCTCCTGCTAGAGGATCACTATCAATTGCACCAATACCAAACATGTTATAAGTTGTCTTAATGGCTGTAAGGTTATTACGATTACTTTTTGTAACTAGGACGAGTTTACCAGATTTATCTTTTCCAACTTCTACTCCTGTTGCAAGTTTAGAAGTTCCTCGACCTGTTTCTAAAAAGGCGTGACTAATTAAATAGATTTCATTCACTTGATGGGACTCCCCTCCATCAATAAATGCTTGTCCTAAACCATCTAAAGTTCCTTGCCCTTTTAAAACCTTGTTCAATTCGCTAGCACTTACTTGAACGCTAGAGGAAAGTAATAAGTGCTGGAATTGATTGTTATTATCTGGATTTAAATACTGCTCAACGTCTGACCTTGTTGCATTACGCCAAGTATTATAACTGATTCGATACCAGTTACCTACTGTTTCTTGGATAGTAACTGTACTACCCTTACTGAGAAGTCCATAACTGTGACTATTTGCATTTGGTTCTGATCGAACATTTAAGTTGGCCGTCGTTTTAGCTACAGAACTATTCAAATTCACTAAGCTAGAGTGGACATAGAGTTCGTCATATTTATCGTACTCTATTTTATACCAAACTTTACTACCACTTACCGTATCTCCTTGGACCTCACCTAAGACAACAATCCTTGTTCCATTAGGTACGGAAGTTTTAATATTACTTGGGTCAAGCTTGGGTTCTGACCGTAAGTTTACATTTCCTGTACTGTAGATTGTTGCTTCTTGAGATACTTCAACATATTCTCCTGAAATATATGCTGGTGAATTACGATATTTGTCTGTTTGTGGTGATTTATTCATTTGGCGATTTAATGCTTCTCCAAAAGTAATATCATAATTCGTATAAGTGATTTCTTCTCCTGGATTTTCTAAGAGACCTTTTATCTTAGCAACCGTGACTGAATCTGCAATTCCATCAACTTTTAAGCCATAGGCCCTCTGGAATGCTTTAACTGCACTTTCTGTTTGTGGTCCATAAAAGTTTGTTGGGTTTTTAAAGTTACTAAAACCTAAAGCATTTAAATCTAACTTGAGTTCAATAACATCATCTCTTCTAAGACCATTGAACATTGGACCTTCTACAAGTTCTTTAACCTTCTGTCGAGTTACACTATCAGCTATTCCGGAAACAGGTAATTTATACTTACCCTGAAAGGATTCTACTAATTCCTTTGTTTGGACACCGTAAAAATCTGTGGGATTTTTAAAGGCCTTATAACCTAGGAAATCTAAATCTTTCTTTAACTGAATTGTTTCAGGGTGTCTTCGACCGTTTTGGAATGGACTGTTTATTAATTCCTCAATTCGATCTACGGTTCCTTTATCTGCAACTCCTGTGGCACTCAACTGAAAATACCTTTGGAAATCCTTTACAGCTTTTTCTGTCCTAGATGCATAATAGTTATTCGGATTTTTAAAGTTTTCAAATCCAAGGGTAGTTAGGTTATCCTTCAATGTTATGACATCATCTCGGCGTAATCCACTAAACATTGGACCATTGACTAAGTCTTTTATACGCTGACGCGTAATGTGATCTGCTATTCCCGAAACAGGTAAGTCATAATATTCTTGGAAGGATTCTACTAAAGCTTTAGTTTGGACACCGTAAAAATCTGTAGGATTTGAAAATGCTTTATAGCCTAAGAAATCTAAGTCTTTCTTTAACTGAATCGTATCTGGGTGACGACGACCATTTTGAAAGGGCGAATCTAATACTTCCTTTATCTTTTTCTGTGTAGTCACACCAGCCACACCATCAGCCTTTATTTGATAATGTGTTTGGAAACTTCGAACAGCTTCTCTCGTTTGAACACCAAAATAATTATTTGGGTTTTTTAAATCTAAAAAACCTAAAGTTTTTAAATTCTGCTTCAAAGTGATTACGTCATCTCGACGTAAGCCATAAAACATTGGACCATTGGCAAGCTCTTTAATTTTCTGTCGAGTAACACTATCAGCAATCCCCGAAATCGGCAACTTGTTATCCTTTTGAAAAGCCTCTACTAATGCCTGGGTTTGAACCCCATAATAATTAGTGGGATTTGAAAATGCTTTATATCCCAGAAAATCTAAATCCTTTTTCAATTGAATCGTATCTACATGACGGCGACCATTTTGAAAGGGCGAATCTATTATCTCATTAATCTTTGTTTGGGTTGCAGGACCCGCAATTCCATCTACTTCTAGACCGTAATGAGATTGGAATTCAGTAACAGCTTCCCTTGTCTGAACTCCAAAGTAGTTGTTCGGATTTTTCAAATTTAAAAAACCCAAAGTTTTTAAATTCTCTTTTAAGGTAATAACTTCCGGTTCTCTATCACCATACTTTAAAACTTTCACATTCGCTTTTGCAATCTGGTTTGGCAATAGAATTATAAAAAGCATGAACACCGTCATAAAAAGAATTCTCTTCCTATTCACTTTTTTCACCTCCTTTCAAATGATTATACCATATTAGCGTTTTAGCAAATTAGATATTTTTCTTAGTGGAGATCTGAGTTTCAAAGAAGTGTTTTTCTCTAATTCTTTTATTCGGTCTTTTAACTCTTCATTTTCCTTTTTCAGCTGAAGGATTTCTTTTTCTTTCGTTTTTATCTTTTCTATAGCTTCTTCCTTTTTTAAAACAGCTTTGTTTTCCCTCTTCTTAGGTTTGCGTGGGGGTACATCCTCAACAAGAAGAGCTGTATTGATCTTTTTTGTCTCTTTACTAATATAATTCAAGATATTTTCCTTGTCTTTCAATGATTTGATATTAGAGACGATTAGATCATATTTGGTAGTTCGTAATGTAACATTTAAATTAGCTTCCTGAATATACTGTTTCATGGTCTTCATGAAAGAACTTCTTCGCTTTTTACCTAAGCGTATACGTATTCTTTTGTTCAATTGTTTATTAACTATTGGTTTTTCTATTTGGATAAAGTTTTCATCCTCTTGACTGAATCCAGCTAATCCCTTGGCATACATGATGTTTTCTTGTTTAATTTCAAAGAACTTCTCTTTATTTCCTAAGGTTCTCATCAAATTATCATCAGGTAAACGATTATTAACTTCAATTAAGTAAATATTAAAATGTTGGTCTATGCATAGATCAAGAGCTATCTTACCTAAAGGAATTCCAGTTAAGTCTAATTTTTCCCCTATTGCATAAGCAATTTCTAATAGTTTAGTTTGATAGCTTTCAACCTCTTCTCCACTTAATTGATAGAGTTCTTTAAGTGCTTCATCTGGCATTTGTACATAACCACCACTCGTGGCAGCGTTACTGACTATACTTTCATCTCCACCGACTCTAGTAATAAACATATTGTGCTTCCAGGACCCTTTATTATCTCTATCTAAACCGATTCTAAAATCAATGATTCGATTATTAATCGTTAAATCTAAGGTCTTTTGCATAATATAATTTCCTAAGCGTAAGTTTTCTTCGGCAAACTTTTTAAGTTCTTCATCACTCTCGCAAACAATCTTTATATTTTCCCCGTCTTCTCTAGTCATAATTAGAATTTGATCGTTATTTTTAAGGATATTATAAATTCCTTTTCCTTGATTACCGCCAATAGGCTTTACATAGATATCCTGATATTTCTTGATAAAAGCTAATAAACTTTCAAGATCTTTGTATAAATCCGCATCAGGTAGATAAGGTGCAACCTCTTCAAATTGACTGAGTCTATCATGCATTTCCCATTTGTCGATTGGTTTATAATTAAAATATTTATTCCCATAAATAGAGTACATGTATTGGCGGTTTTCCTTACTAACAAATCCCCTTTTAAGGACGGAGCTTGGATAAGGTAGTTTGTGTCTTTCCCATACTTTTGTTTTAGGATTATAAATGATACCGTTAACAGTTAATGAATCCCGGTCTAAATCATTCATAGTAAAACCAACGATTGCTCCCTTGGTTTTTTCATAATACTTTACGTAGGATGAGAGTGTTCTTCTTCTCCTGTTTAAAGCATGTTTTTTAGTACCTAACAAGATACCAATAAAAGGTCCAATAATAATTTCTTTATTTTCCACCTTAATGTTGTAGCTGGCAAAGTCTGGTAACATTAATTCTTCCATTATATCCTGGGAAAGTTCAATTGTATGTTCATCTAGTTCTTCATTAAGAAAAACGTCTACTTCCACAGATCTTAAGCCGAACTTTATCATAGATCCTTTTAGATATAAGGCATCATAATCTTGAGCGAACTTTTCATTCATTCTAATTTGGCCCTTAGTTTTCATTGGTTTTATGGTTGTGATATTCATAGAAGCATTTCCTTTCAAAATTTAAAAACACTATTTGTTTTTAAAGTATTTCCCTAAAAATCTTACGGGTTTACTTACTTTCCATGAAGTACTCATCTTCACATTTACAATGTCTTTTATGAGTCTTTCATTTTTTCTTTCTAAATAATCCATTTCTTCCTGGAGATCTTTTATTTGTTCTGATAGCTTTTCTATCTTTGATTCCTTACTTTTATCAGATTGTCTTAAAAACCTGTTATAATACTCTGGTCTCCTTAAACTTATTCTATCCATTTGAGCTTCTTCTGATGGGTGACTGCTCACGGAATAGATATACATATTTCCGTCCGGATCTATTCCGATATCAACACCCATTACCATGAAATCGCCTTTTTGGATTCCTTCTACCTTCTCGGCTGTGTTAAGTCCAATCTGATTTAATTTCATGCTTAACTCTTTTCGACGATTAGGATAATTAAAGTTTAAAAAGTGATTAATCAGGCTCACTCCATTATAGGTGCTATCAAACAAGCCGTCAGTACCAACCCCAACTCTTATATATTTGTGCACGACTTCCCACTTGTTCTGACCATTTTTTTGCAGATATATTCGACAGTAAAAAGGACTATTCGTCTTTGTTTTGGAGTGAATATATTGTTGCACAATAAAGCTATTATGATTAAAGGTTGTTTTTAAAAAACCGCTTAGTTCCTCTTCATTACAAATAAGAGTATTATCCTTCATGGTTACCTTGTAATCATTTTCCCGTTTTTCAATAAGATACTTATCAATCCCCTCCAGATCGATACTTCTGTTAACAACTACCGCTCCATATTGTTTTAGGAACTTTTGAATATCTTGATGAGATTCAGATTCTTTCATTGGAATAACATACTTCTTTAGCTTGGAATCTTTAACTAATTCCTTTTGTAATACATCTTTAGAAATAATATGTCTACGATCAATAGATAATTTTGTTTTTCTTGCTAAATAATTAAGTATACTTTGATATTCTACATGTTCAAATAAATGGGCAGGAACATCAATAAAGTTAGGCAAAGGACAGGTGATTTCTTCCCATGTATCATTAAGTAAAATCTTCCCTTTAATTTTATTCTTCTTTTGAAGAATGTCTTCAGGTCTAAAATAGACTAAATCTATATCAAAATTTTTACAGGTTATAGCTAGTACTTTAGCCAGTTGTGTTGGCAATTGATCTTCTCTGAGAAATCCGACATTCATTCTTTTCACACCCTTCCTAACATATACCGATAATAAGAAACTCGAAGTAGGGCTACTTGTGCTCTTAATTGGGTTGTTCCCGGGGCACTATTTGTCTCAAACAAATAGGTTTGCCCATCTGAATCGATTCCTATATCAATACCTATCGTCATTAGTTGGGCATTTCTTAACTCCTCAACTTTATATGGCAGGGTTCTCCCAATCTCTTCTAGCTTATTATTAATTTCTTCCCATTTATTTGGATAGTTACTTTTAAGGAAGGTTTCGGCATCCATGGCAGCTCCACCCTGACTCATATTTGACACAACAGACTGCCCTATTCCAATACGAATAAATTTCCGAGCAATTGTCCACTTACCATTTATATCTTTTTCCGCATTTATTCTACAATCAAAAGGATAGTTTTCCTTACTCATAGAGTTAATATATTGTTGAATAATAAATTTTTTATCTCTAATTTCTTCCTCATAAAAGGTCATAAATTCCTGTTCAGAAACGACATTATCTTGATTACTAAATTTAATTCTGTAATGAGCCTGATCTACTTTTTCTATAAAGAAGATACTGCGACCAAACTGACCACCTACTGGCTTAAGAATAGCCATCTTTAGCTCATTTAAAAAGTCCTTAAGCACTTCAAAACTTACTACACGTTTTGTAGAAGGTATAATGTCGGCAAATTCACCATCTTTTTTGAGAAGTTCTTGCATTTTCATTTTATTAAACCGATTTGTTCCTGGTTCAGATACTGTAGACCTTTCCTTTAAATATTTCAAGGCTTCCAAATTATCCGGGCGATAGCAGAAGGCGGAAACATCATTAAACTTTGGTATCTTGGTAGTTACACTTACCCATTTACCTTCACGATAGATTCTCCCATGTACTCTTTCTCGCTCCATATCAATATCTCTTGGTCTAAAGTATAGGACCTCTATATTAAAAGCCTTGGCATGTGTTGCAATTAAATGAGCGATGTGTTGTGGTCTCTTCATATTCCTTACATATCCAATCAAGGCGAAGGCTCCTTCCCATTAAAGATTTTTTATCCCCTGAGGAGATTAGATTTATTAATAGTGTAATCCTTATTAGATCTAGTTCAGATTTTAAGAAACTAAGACTTTAATCTTACTGGAAAATATCCATCAGTGATGGATCTATCTCTTTTTTTATTTTTAATTTCGAATCCAATTGGAACTGGAGTGATTCGGCTTTTCTCAGATATTTTTTTAACAGTCCATTTATTTGAGTGATCTTTCTGCAGTACTTCTTTGAACTGCTTAATCTTCTCCTCTGTTCCACAAATGACTAAAGAAGTGTGCCCACTTCTAAAGTGATTAATATAACCACTCACTCCTAATTGATCTGCATGTTTTTTAACCCAAGATCCATAACCTGTCCTTTGAATATTCCCAGTAATTCTAAAGCGTGTTAATTTTAAATTGCCCTTTGGTAGATTCGGTACTTTATATTCCTTAACTTCTCCACTTTTAAGTTTTCTCCAGATAGGTCCAAAATCAAAATAAAGAGGAGACTTTTGGTTTGCCTTTGAATTTGGGAAGTAATAATCTACGATTTCCTTTGGTATATCCCGAGCTTTTCCTTCAAGGGGAAATAAATTCAACCTAATATTAGGACGGGAATTTATTTCAATAATCGTTGCTTTTTCCCCATTATACATAAGATCTACCCCTGCTTGTACAAGGTTGGGAATAGCATTAGCTGCATCTACGGCTATCTGCTTTACTTCCTCTGGTAACTCGTCTGTACTATCTACCGGGTCTCCACCAGCGGTAATGTTATTTTTAGACTTTAAGAATACACGTTCATCCTTCGCTGGTACCGAATCTAATGTATAATTTACTCTTTCTAACATGTCACCTACTTCGCTGTCTATTTTGATTAAACTAGTACGGTATAATTCCAAATCTCTACGATGTTTATTCTTTTCTTTTATGAGTTTTTTTATTGTAGACTTCCCATCACCAATGACATTTGCAGAGATTCTTTTGGTAGCTGCAATTGCCCTTCCGTCTAAAACATAAACTCTATAATCCTCCCCTTCAAAGAACTCTTCTACAATAATATCAGGATAGTCTAACTCCTGACGGACATATTTCAAAGCTCTTTTTAGCTGGGGTTTATTTCCTATATTAGCTATTACACCCTTCCCACCTGTTCCTTTTACAGGCTTAATGACAAGAGGATAGCCGAGTTCTTCAGCATACTTGACGATTATTTTTTCTGAATCCTGTTCAGCAAATTCCTTTCCCTTCGGTGTTGGAACTCCTGCATTTAATAATCTTGTTTTTGTTTTCATTTTATCGACACAGGTCCGAATGGCTTCTCGTGTAACCCTTTCTCCCCTGGTTGAAGAGAATCGATACGTATCCTTACCATCGCTGAGCGTATAAGAAGAATTTGATTTGCTAGCTTTCGTTTGAATAAATGTTAATTCCAGTCCTCTTCTCCAAGCTTCTAAAGCGATAGAATACAAACTGACTGTATATCCCCTTGCTGATTTTGGTAAGGAGTTCTCTAAGTGTGGTAGCCATGTATATGGTTTTTTACTCACTAAATCCACCCACCCTAATTATTATTCTACATTCATATTCGGTATATAAGTTTGCATATGTGCAATCATTTTTTGGTAAGTTGTCTCCGCATCAAATTCACCAACATCAGTTTTAATTGTCTTATGAGATTTTATATAATCTTTTAAGAGATGGATCTTATAATCCTTTTTATCCGTCGCATCGACAAAGGTTAAATTAAATGTTGGTTTACTTATATCAATTAATTTATTATTATCTTCTTTTTCTATATCTATTGTTAGATATCCACCTATTTGGCGATAAAGGCCTTTTTGTCCTGAAAAAAAGTTTCCTAAGGAATATGCGGCAAAATTTCTTTGTCCCTTTGAGTTCTCTAAGAAGGCAGGTGGTTGTAAAACATGTGGATGGTGACCAAGAATAATATTGGCGCCTGCATCAGATAGGTCAATCACTGTTTCTAGTTGGTAATTTGTAGGTAACATGTGATATTCCTTTCCAAAATGCATGGAAACAATAAACACGTCAGCCAAATCTTCCTTTTTAATTCGATTAATTAACCTTCTTAGACTTGGAGCACCTGTCCGACCAGCATATTTCGTTTTACCATAGATATTAAGTAGATAATCTTTTCCTTTTGGTGTTGATTTTCCATTGGTCCCTCTTGTATAGGACAAGAAGCAAAATCTTATCCCATTTTTGTGGATAATTCGTAAGGTCTCTTGATCTTCATTAGATTTATAAGCTCCCACATAGGGTAATCCAATTTTCTCCCAATTTTTGATAGACTGTATAATACCTTCCTCATCCCAATCAAGGGTATGATTATTAGCGATATTCACAATATCTACATTCATATCCTTTAATTGATAGCCGATTTCGACAGGACTATTAAAGTTTGGGAAACTAGATAATCCCATTTCTTCCCCAGCTATAATGGATTCTTGATTTACAATGATTAAATGATCCTCATCAAATAAAGGTGTGGCATTCTCTAACATATTCCTAAAATCATAGGAACCATCTTTTTCTTTTGCTTTATTGTATAATCTACTGTGTAATAAAATATCTCCAGTTGCTCCTAGTGTTACTTTCCCATGCTTATTGCTCATTGTATTTCCTCCAGTGGTTTTACCCCTAGTTTTATGTCAAGCTCATATATTTAAGGAACTTGACATGGTTCAATCATTTCTAGCAAACTGTTCTTTTTGTGAAATACATCTTTTTTTCATTCATAAACCTGATCTAGGTGACAGTTTAATCAGTGCTTGATAATAATATATCTATCCCTACAAAAGTTACATGAGGGATAGATTTTATTTTTACTGCGATTATTTGAATTGTCATAGATAAATTAATGCAAGGCAATAAAAGTATTCTTGAAACTCAGCCTATGCCCATATACTACAAGCTAACTGATACTTTCACACCTTACTTTTTAAATATAGACCCTACTTTCCGAATTGGCGAACTTACTTTCCAAGACGTACTATCTTTAATATAACTATTCACCTTCTGTACGCGATTCTTCTTTCGGTCTAAGCGAATAAAGTCTCGATTTAAGATGCGTAAGGCTGTTGCTGAGGATCTAAATCGGTTGATATTGTATCTTTCATTAATTTCAAAACCAATTTTGATCGCTCCTGTATATTCTTGTTCGGTAATTTTTTCAATCCGTGCACTTCTTGATTTTGAGATTAGGCTTTTAAATTCTTTAATGGCTTCTTCATCTGTACCGCCTACCATAATTTCGATTTCATTATGGAATATGCGGTCAATATGTCCATGTAACCCTAGGTCAAGGGCTTGGTCTCGCAACCATCTATGATAGTTTTCAAGCATGACATTCCCTTTTACATGGAAGGTCTTGGCATAAAGCTTGCCCATCGGTGCAGGGATTACCTCTACCTCTTGACTGGAGCGGTTTTCTAAAGGTTCTAAAACCGTAGACATATCAAAGTATACTCTTGGATCTGCCTTTGTAACTCCTATCGTCTCTGGGAAATAATAATCAACAATTGCCTTAGGAATGTCCCTAGATTGTCCTTCAATTGGGAATAGGATTCCGCCAATTTGTGCAGTCGCATTTAACTCTAAAACAACTGCAGGCTCTTGGGAGACATGACCTTCGTTAATAATAATGTCAACCCCACCATGAGCGAACTCTGGCATAGCCTTTAGTGCTCTGATGGCAATTGATTTAATTTCTTCTGATAGTTGTTCTGTAACGTCAACCGGATCTCCTCCGATGGAGACGTTCGATTTCTCTCGAACGAAGAGGGTTTTACCTTTTGGTAAAATTGATTCTAAGGTATAGCCAGCTTCTTCGATAAACTGTAAAATTTCCACATCAATTTCGATGAGACAGTCACTTAAGCGAGCATTTTTTCTTCTTTGTAAGTTCTTCATATGAATAAGTTCCTCAATGGTGCTTTTACCGTCACCGGTGATGTTTGCCGGGATTCGGTTATAAGCCGCAACGACTTGGTCCTCAATTACATAGACACGATACTCTGGTCCAACGATATACTGTTCAACGATTACTTCGTCATATTCTAATTCTTCCCGAACATAAATGAGGGATTCTAATAATTCCCTTTCATCTCGAATGTTTGTGATAACTCCCCAGCCTAAACTTCCGTCGGTTGGTTTTACAACGAGGGGAAAGCCTAACTTTTTCCCAAATTCAATGATGTCTTCATTCTTCGCATCTTCAGGGAATCCCTTTCCTTGGGGAACGGGTATGCCCGCTTCTGTTAAGATTTTCTTTGTTGTATATTTGTCATCACTTAATTCTACAGCTTGGTTAGATACATTATTTCCCCTCGTTCTGAAGAAGTATTCGGTACGTTCATCGGAACTTAAGGAATAAAGTCTTCCCGGCGGATTCACTCCAAATATAATCATATCCTCATAATACTTTGAATCTGCTGTATACCACTTTAATTTGAGTCCTCTTCTCCAACCTTCTAGGGCAACAGAGAAGGAACAAAGTCTTGTCTTTCTAGCATTCACAACCATTTCATTCGTTAAATGGGGTAATGTGATTGGCTCTTGTCCTTGCATTTCTTTTAACCTCCCGTTCGATTTATTTGCTTAAACATCTTCATCTGTCATACGTTTTTTTATAGAACCAAAGAAACGGATTGGAGCTGTCGCTTTCCAGGATAAACTATCATAATATTTCTTTTGTTCTTTTTCTGATGCTTTTAATTCGTATTCTGTTTCTTCGATGGCTTCGATTAAACGTTCGATTTCTTCGGCTTCGGTTTTTAGATCTCCACGGATTTCAAAACCAACCTTCATGGGGTCTTCCCATTCACCTTTGTAGACCTTTGTTACGGTTGAACGTTCTGGGTCTTCCCACAATCCATTTTCAAAATCATCTACCATTTCTGGGTCCGTTCCGATCACAGCTACATCGATACTTTCATCCTCTTTATTTAATACAATTCCATGAAGTTGTCGTTCAAAGGCTTGCTTTCTAAGCCCCATATGGTAACCAATTTGACGAACGTCTCCAATGACTGTATATTTTTTAGAATATAATTTTCCAACCGGCATGGGGGTTACCATGGATACTGTTGCTGTCTTTGATTCTAGTGGTGAGAGTACGTCGATGAAATCGAAATACATCTTTTTCTTTTCCGTTTCAACAGCTATCGTCTCTGGGAAATAGTAATCAATGATTGCCTTTGGTACATCACAGGCTTTACCTATCATTGGAAACATCAATCCACCAAGCTGAGAAGTTGGATTTAATTCAATAACTGTAGCTGCTTCTTCAATAGGCTTTCGTTCATCAACGATAATATCTACTGCTCCATGTTCTAAGCCCGGGATGCTATTTAATGCACGAACAGCGACATCCAGGACGGCTGGATCTAATTCTTCTGTAACTGTGATTGGATCGCCACCAGTTGATATATTCGCCTTATTATTTAAAAAGAGTTGCTTGTCCTTTTCTAAGACGTCTTCTAAGGAATATCCTTCAGAAGCAATATAATTTTCCAGGCTTTGATCCACCTTGATTAAACAACTAATTAACCTAGGGTTTTCTTCTCGAATTTTGTTCTTCTCTTCGATTAGTTCTAGGATCGTCCTTTCCCCGTCTCCTACAACATTTGCTGGAACACGTTTCATAGCTGCGACAGCCTTGTCTCCTACAACATAAATTCGGTAATCAATTCCCGGAATTTGTTCCTCAACAATGACATGCTTATTTTGTTCCTTCGCCTTTATTTTATCTAGGGCGATAAATAATTCCTCGTTGGCTCCAATTTCTGTGTGCACGTCTCGGCCGAAACTTCCGTCGGTTGGTTTGATCACAAGGGGATAGCCAATCTCTTCTGCAAAGGCAATAATGGCTTCTTCTTCAGAGACTGAGAATGCCTTTCCTTTTGGTACGGAGACGCCCTTTTCTTCTAGGAGTTCCTTGGTCTTCCCTTTGTCACCACCGATATCGACAGCTTCATTCGTTACCATGTCTCCCCGTGTGCGGAAGAAGTAATGCGTCTTCGTGTCTGAACTTAAAGAAAAAAGTCGCCCAGGGCTATCAACAAACCAGGTTCTCATATCCGTAAATTTCTCTGAATCCTTTGTATGCCAACGCAAAGTAAGCCCTCTGCGCCAACCTTCAAGGGCAACTACATAAGCATCTAAATTCCAACCGCGAGCATCAGCTACTACTTCCTTAGGCAAATGGGGCAGCCAACTTGTGTTATATTGTTCCAATCGTGTATCCTCCTATACTCTGATCCTAGGGACTAGCTTTGTTTTGTTAGTGTTTTCCTTTGTGATTTAATAAATTCATTAAACTCGTGAAAATCTTTATTCGCTAGTAGGTCTTCTGTTAATGTCGTTTCTGCTTCTAAATATAGATCTCCTAATTGACGATCGATTTCCTTGTTAAATTCATCATAATTTCCTGGCTTAGCCGTAAACTCTCCGAAAACAAGGCCTTCCTCTGATGATAGAAAATCCAATCGAACAAAGGGAGCTGGTATCTTTTTACTTAGCTCTTCTGCCATCTGTAATTCTTCTTTTGTAACACCGATTCCCTTAAATAGACTTTCTTCGTATTTTCCTGTTCGAAGTCTTTTACCCTCTGCTGTCCACCAGCACTGTCTTACTTCAGGATAACGCTCGATTTCTAAAATGAGGCCAACTTTTCCGTAAAAGCTATAAAACTTCAAATCTCTTGCGGGTAGTTTTTTCTGATGGTCTTCTAAAATAAGTTCTTCAACCATCCAGTGATCTTCTTCTACCCAATTAATCGCTAAATCCTTTGCCATACTTTCTTCTAGTTCAGCTATACTTGATAGTTTTCTAGAACGTCTTACGTCAAGTATATCATTTTCATCGTAAATTAAATATACCCCTCTTGAACCCGCACCATCAACTGGTTTAATAACAGTTCTCGCTTTCTTTGGTACTGTTAAACTCGTAAATTGTTGGGATTCTGTCTTCGGACGGCGAATCTTTAATTGATCAATAAATTGATAGGCTAGTAATTTATCTTCTAAGACATATTCAGGTAATTCTGTCTGACTTAATTGCCTTTGTCTAATCCTTCTGCTTAAACTTCCCCGGAAGGAACCTACATTTTCTAAAGGATAAGTCTCCTCATCCAAACCAGGCCGCACCATAAACTCTGGTAACTCATCCGTTTGAAAGCCTGCTGATACCATTGAATAGATATAATTACGCTGCTCTTGTTCCTCATCCATGAAAAGCCTGGCTGCATAGGTGAGCGTATCTTGATAGTTATTAAGATGCTCTTCTTTTTGCTTGGCCACTTGCTGGATATAGGGGACAAGCTTGCCTTCTAGCTTAAGCTGTCTGAGTAGTTCCCTCTGCTGAAAAGTCTTATAGGACCGTTCGTCTAAAGACATATAATGCAATTGCTCATCTCGCTTACCTAACTCTTCTTGTAAATGAGCGAGATCCGCTTCAAGCAATTGAATCTCTTTAAGGAGCTTTGCTTCGGCCTTGCGCTGGAAAAGCTTTGTGAAGATATTCCCAAACTTCACAAAGGGTGTCGCTAGGCGATAGGTATTGCTCCGCTTAATATGTTTATGCTGTCGATTGTATTCCTTAGTTTGAAGTTTAAGCTCCTTTACTTTGGCTTCTTTTTCGATGATTTCTTCAATCAGTTCTTGTCCTTCAACTTCTTTTAACTGTCCCATGTAGATTCCTCCTCTCTAAGATGGTAAATTTGTCATCCAGTCCTTTAGTCTTTCTTCATACTGATCATTACTTACGGACCAAGGATGTCTTGCTAATTTTATATATCGTAAATCATGTAAATTCTTTTCCTGTAAATCGCTTAAAAACTTCTCTTCTAAGCCGAACCAGATGCCTGACTTACCATATTTATTCATGACTTCTCGGCTCATCAAACGAATATTGTCCAGCTGGTCATCAAGTAAGACGACTACCATATGTGGCTTGATATGGGGTAAGTATTCTTGTTCTTCCTGCAAGGCTGAGTGACCACGGATTACCAGCACATCACATGTAATCTCTTCCCCATAGACTAGGACTTGGACGTCCTCGCCATTAATCGTCTGTCTCACCTTAGGGTTAAGCTCCTTTGGCCTTATCATATTATAACATGATTTCAGCACAATTCCTGTCTTAATTCCAAGTTTTTTGTGGACATTTATTTCCTTTATTACTTGGTTTTGTAAAGCTGTCTCTTGCGAAAAATCCCCTGCCATAACAATTTCGAAATGCCGGCTTCCTGAGGGTTTCTCTTCCCGCTTCGGCCACATGGGTTCTGGTACGGGGTAAGGGCGCTCCTCCATCTCTTTAGGATAGTAGAGATTCTCTGCCTTGGCGTGGTAGTTTGAGAAGCTTGCTACATATTCCTTTCGAACTCCCATAAAAAAGCCGTTATAGCCAAAGGCTGAACTGGCGGTTAGGGAGGAGACGGACTGCCTGGGTAGGGACAGGGGACCTGTAGGCAAATCAATAATACGGTCAGCGCCAAAAGTTCTGATCAGTCGACGTTTGAATTCTCCGTCTGCAGCAAATCGAACGGAATCCCAATAGCCTAATTTTTCTAAGATTTCCTCCCTGCGAAACATGAGAGAGGACATATTTGAAAATATGTAATTTCCTGGTGTTCCTCTTCGGTGTAAGTTAAGCTCTTCCGTTAAGCGTGCATGCTCCGATGTATTGGCAATGATATCTTCATTTTCTTCTAAATGCTTTACTTGGATGGCTAGCTTTTCCGCATGGGACCAATCATCGGCGTCATTAACTGTTACGTATTTTCCTCTTGCATGTTTGAGTCCGATATTTCTTGCCATGTAAGAGCCGCTATTCCTCGGTGTTTGATAGAAGGAAATGCGATTATCCTTTTCGGCATATTCTTTAATCACATCTAGGGTTCCGTCCCTACTATGATCATCTATGATGAGCAATTCTAAGTTCTGCCAGCTTTGGTTTAAAATTGATTCAATGGCAACCCTAATCCCCACTTCTGCATTATAGGCTGGGAGCAAGACGGAAACCTTTGGGCCTTGCTTAATTTCCTCTGTTTGGCCCTTTGTGTATAGGTCCTCATAGCTGGGCTGACCTTCAAGATTATGAAAGGAAATGGGCGCTAGTTGATAGTGTTCATACACTTTATTGATCCATTCTAATCTTTTTGGGATCTCCTTTTCAGTATTGGCTCGGGCAAAATATAAATCGGGATGATGATCCTCCCTCATGAGGGCTCCAACAATTTCCTTAGCTTCCTTTCGATAACCTAAGGTAATTAGATTTTCCAGGAGCAGGATAGTCCCTTGTCTGATCAGGTCTTGATCGGATTCATCTTTGATAAACTCATATAAATAAAGGAGGGATTCCTTGGCTCCGTATTCTGATTGTTCATTAGCATACCAAAGACCGAGCTCAAAAAGGATGGCTCGGTAGAGGTAATGATCCTTCGTCGTTCTTAATTCTTTCTTTAAATCTTCTAAGCTGGAATCTATGTAGCCTAGATTATAAAGGTAATACTTATAAGGCTTTAATCTGTTCATGGCGTGCTTTATTTTAAAGGATTTACTATATATATGCTTAGGATTTCGCCTTCCGAGCAGATAGGCAGCAATCGAACGAAAGAAACGAATGGTTTTCTGCTTCACAGTTTTCAGGATCTTTATGCGGTTTTCCATCTTTAGAAAAGTCGCCTGGTCTGTGCGTAGTTCTTTCCGTGCTTTTTCTTGATCAAACTGTAGTTCCGCAATCCTTTGATCTAATTTTTCAATTGTCTCTCGTAAATCCCTTTGTTTACTTGTCATTACGCAAACTCCCTAATGGCTTATTTGTAACGGGAATAGGTAATTCTTCAATCAATTTCTCAGGGAGAGAGTTACTTGTATACCAGTTTTCTTCTCCCGTAAAATGTTCTTTTAATTGTTTTCTCGCCCTTTGAACAGAATCCTTGGCCGCTTTTTCCTTAATGAAAACATCAATTTGATCCGCGCTTACTTCAGGAATATACCTTTGTTGGTCGACTAGGGTCTCGTGGTTTAAGATGATTAATCTACTTGTTATTACATTTTCCCCAAAGACGATTCGGTAAACCTTTTCCCCGTCAATAAGTTCACGAATCCCCTTCATGATTCCGTCCTGAAGGTCCAGGTCATAAGTGTAAAGCTGGATAAGTCCTACTCTTTGACCTGAGCTGCATAGTTCTTTTAACTTACTTAGTTCTTCCCCTTCTAAGGACCTAAAATCCGTTGCAAGGATAAGGTCATAGTTAACCGTCCGCTTGCTGGGATGCATGGGATTTGGGACTGGATATAGGCGCTTTTTCATAGGAAAGGGATAATATAGGGATTCAGCTTTCTGATGATAGTATTCTAAGCTTTCGACATATTCCTCCCGGGCTCCCATGAAGAAGCCATTGTAACCAAAGGCCGAACTTCCGGTTAGGGAGGTGACGGACTGCCTGGGTAGGGATAGGGGTCCGGTTTCCAGGTCTTTAAAGCGTCTCTTGCCGAACTGCTTGATTAATCTTCGTTTAAATTCACCATCAGCAGCGAAGCGGACACTATCCCAAAAGCCGAGTTCCTCTGTCACTTCCTTCCTGCGAAACATGAGGGAGGACATATTAGGGAAAATATATCTGCCCGGAGTTCCTCTTCGGTAAAGGGTTAACTCCTCGGTCAGCCTGGCGTGTTCCGATGTATTGGCAATCATGTCTGGATTGGCAATTAGGTGGGTCACCTGCTTTTCAAGCTTTTCAGCATGGGACCAATCATCCGCATCATTAACCGTAATAAAGTCTCCGCTTGCCATGGTTAAACCGATATTTCTAGCGACGTAGGGACCACTATTTTCTGGGGTTTGTCCCCATTTAATCCGGTTGTCCTCTTGCGCATACTTCTTAATGACGGATAAGGTATCGTCTGGACTACAATCATCAATGATAATTAATTCGACATTTTGCCAGGTCTGGTTAAGAATTGATTCAATGGCGACATGTAAGCCGTCCTCCGCATTATAGGCAGGCAAAATAACCGACACCTTGGGGTCTTTTTTAACTCCATTAGTAATCGGCTTTGTGCGTAAATCGTTATAACTTGTTGACTCATTTAGGCTCTCAAAGGTGATTTCTGTTAAACCATAATGTGTGTAAGCCTTATTGATCCAGCTGAGCCTTTCTTCTAGGTCTCCGATAGTATTGGCGATTCCGAAGTAAAGGTCTGGATGCTTGTCTTCTGCTAAACATTTTTCTAAAAGAGATCTGGCTTTGTCCGGATCCTTTAAAAGGCAATAGTTTTCTGCTTGAAGAATGGCTATTCGACGTAGTTGATCCTTGTTCTTCTCTGTTTCCTTAGCTGAAGCTAGGTGTTCTAAGGATTTTCTTGCGTCTTCTTTGGTAATTTGATTCGCATGCCAAAGAGCTAATTCAAAATGAATAAGACGCTTCATAAAAGCGTCCTTTTCATATTCGGGCAACAAATTAAGCAGTTGCTCATAGCCCCGCTCCGTGAAACCTTTGCTATACAAGTTATTTTTCACTTGTTTTATGAATTTGATTTGTGCATTTCTTTTTCCAAAACCGGTAAGCTTACGGATTCGATCCTTTTGCCGATCTGAAAAGAGATTGGCTAAGCCCTTTCTTTGCTTCTCGCTTAGTAGCGTGTATAGGAAAAAATCAATTATCCGGCTTGGAATGCTTTTTAACATCCGAATCATGTTTCCACCATTCTTTCGTCTACTTCTTTTCGTCTCTATCTGTCTTTTCAGACGGTTTTTTTACTTGTTTTACAGGGTCCTTTGTTTTAGGGGTTTGCTGGTCTACACCCTTGCCTTCTTTATCTTGACCGTTTGGCTTTTGTTTTAGGGGCTTTTTTCCTGTCCCTTTTTTCTGGTCGCTAGGGTTTGCATTTGCTTTAGCTTTTCCTTGGCCCTGGACTTTTTCACTAGCTTTCTTTTTACCCTTAGCTACTGCTTTCTTCCCGCTTCCCTTTGTCGCTGCTTTCTTCTTAGCTGTTCCTTTTTTCTTTGCGACTTTTTTCTTTTTGGGTTTTGCTTCAATTCCCGAAGCCTCCCGGTATTTAGCAACAGCTTCTTCAGCGGGTCCGTCGTACTTTATTTCTCCTTTTTCAATCCAAATTCCCCGAGTACAAACTGTTTCAACGAAGTTCATACTGTGGGTAACGATGACAACGGCCTTGGCATGGTCCATCATCTCTTGGATTCGTTCGGTTGCCTTCTGTCTAAAGGCTAAATCCCCTGTAGATAGGGCTTCGTCAATAATAAATATATCCGGCTTCAGGATTGCGGCGATACTAAAGCCTAGTCTAGACCTCATACCGCTAGAGTATTCCTTAACCGGTTTATCAATGGCTCGTCTAATTCCTGAGAACTTAACAATTTCATCGTATTTGTCTTCAACCTTTTGCTTAGGGACTCCTAATAACATAGCGTTTAAAAAGATATTATCCCTTCCGGTTAATTGATGGTTAAATCCTGTACCATATCCAAGGAGGGATGAAGTTTCTCCCTTAATCGTTAAGGTCCCTTCATCGGGTGCCAGTATTCGGGTCAGGGCCTTACAAAGGGTGCTCTTTCCTGCCCCATTATGGCCGATAATTCCGACAACCTCTCCTTCCTTCACTTCGAAGTTTAAGTTTTTCAGTGCCCAAAAGGGTCCGGTATTTAATTTATAATATACTCCTACATCTTCAGCCTTAATCACAACGTTGTCCTTGACGTCCGTTTCAGTCTTGGATAATTCTAAACTTCGCTTTTTTCTTTTTGGACGTGGTGGTGCCGTCGCTCGGTATTTCTTTATAATTTCCTTAGGATCCCCAATTTCTTTGACCGAACCTTTATGCAACCACATGAGGCGATCACAATTACGCTGGGCATATCTGAGGCTATGGGTAACGATAATAACCATTTTTGCACGCTCAACGAGTTCTTTCATCTTCTCGGCGGCCTTCCGGCTAAACTTTACGTCTCCTGTGTTCAGGGCCTCATCTAAAATAAGGACCTCAGGCTCTAAGTGGGACGCCACACTAAAGCCTAGCCTTGCTCGCATTCCACTCGAGTAATATTTCATCGGTTGGTCAATAAAATGGTCGAGCTCTGAGAACTCGTGGATCTCATTGAAATAGTGATCAATAACATCCTTGTCTATCCCTAACATCATTCCATTTAAATAAACGTTATCTCGTCCGGTTAACTCCCGGTTAAAGCCCATACCAAAAGAGAAAAGGGCTGTTACTTTACCATCTACATGCATGGTACCCTTATCTTCTTTTAAAATACCGGTAATAATTTTACTTAAAGTTGTCTTTCCTGCACCGTTTGATCCGATAATTCCGAGTATTTCCCCCTGATAACCTGAAAAACTAATATCTTCAAGGGCCCATACTTCCTTGGGCTTTCCTTTGTCTTCTTTTTTATTATTTCTTTTCATTAGGTTAATCAGACGGGATTTATAATCATCCTGAGAACGGTCGGTTCTAAAGGACACACCAACATCCTTTGCTCGAATGACTTTTGCTCTTGTTTCTTTCGTTTGTTCATTCATGAATAAACCCTCTTTTTTATAAAGCTTTAATAATTTTATGTTCGTTTTTATAGTAGTAAAACAGCATAAAGACAATCACTGCGAGTGACAATCCAAAAATGACGAATAGCTCTGTGAAATTCGGTGGTTGCTTATACATTAATATATTCCTAAAGGATGTTACTATTTTTGCAATTGGGTTGTAATCAACGATAAATTGATATTTTTCTGGTATATCACGGTCCTGCCAAATGATTGGTGAACCGTAGAAAAATACACGAATAATGTGTGTTAACAGATTTTGAATATCCCGTACGAAAATTGTAAAAAATCCAAGCACGAGGCCAACCGCAAGTAAAAAAGTAAATGTGATAAATAAGATTAAAGGTAAATATAAAACATACCAAGTCGGACTGACGCCGAAAATCGCTAAGAAAATAAAGATAACGACGAGACCGAATAAAAAGTTAATAAACTGTGTAATCGTAAAAGATAAGGGGAAGATCGACTTCGGTAAATAGACTTGATTAATAATCGAACTATAACGCATGATCGAATTTGCCGAAGAGTTGATCGACGAACTAATCCAACGCCATAAAATCAAACCCGTAATCAAATACACCGGGTAATCAGGTCCACCCCTACCCAAAATAAGGACGATTAAGAAGTAATAAACCGCCGCACTTAAGAGGGGATCAAGTAACCACCAGAAGTATCCCAGATAACTATTTCGATGTTCTGCCTTTAAGCCTGACTTAACTAAGTAAAATAATAAGTCTTTACGTTTTAATAAATCCTGTAAGTAAACTTTCAAAAAAGACACCGCCTAAAATATTACTTTTTCTTTTTTATTTCTCTTATTTTATAACGGACTAAATCTAAAACTGATCTAAACCCGTAGTTTGAAAAGTACCATAGAGATTTAAATAAGTTTTGTTTCTCTATCTCTCGATAAACATACCAGTTCCGCTTGGCCGCCTGGACTTTATTGCTGGAAATCGAATTATCTACTAATCGATAGTGAGCCAAAACCTCAGGATAACCATAGGCCAAAAAGCCATTGCGTAAAAGGGTTAGCCAGAAGGCAAAGTCCTGCCGGGTACGAATGTTTACCATTCTAAAATTACCAATCTTTTCTTTATCCAACATCACGGTTAAACAACCAATGACACATTGCTTCATTAAGTCTTCATAAGTAACAATCTCTGGAAGCTTTGAGACCATTTCCGTCTCCGTCCCATCCTCCTTTACCCGAAGGTACTGAGTAAAACTAAAGGCTATATCCTTAGTCTCCATAAAGGCGACTTGCTTCTCTAATTTCTCAGGAAGCCACATATCATCACTGTCTAAGAAGGCAAGGTACTTTCCCTTTGCATGGTCCATTGCTGTATTTCTGGCAATGGCTGAACCACTATTTTCCTCTAGTTGGATGAGTCGAATACGATCGTCTTGCTTTTCATATTGCTTAATAATCTCCACGGTCTGATCCCGGGAACAATCATCGACAATAAGCATTTCCCAATTCGTATAGCTTTGGTTTAAAACAGACTCAATCGTCTGACCAATAAACCGCTCAGCATTATACGAAGGCGTGATCACTGACACAAGACTAGAATGTTTTTCAGTCAATATTAAACAGTCCTATCCACTTTATCGTAATAATTCATTATACCACTTAATTAACTTTCTCTCTTCTTCCTGCCAACTTAATTCTTCTTTTACTGCCTTTTTCCCATTATCCCCCATTTTATAGGCTTCATCAGGATTATCAAGTAAAAAAGAAAGGGCTGCATTAATTTCTTCTGCACTATAGGGGTCAACAACTATACCACATTGATATTTGTTAATAAAGCTTTCCCATACAGGAAAATTCGAACAAATAATCGGCAGTCCCGCATTCATATATTCAAAGAACTTGGTAAGCTCCTTCTTCATATAATGCTCTGTCGGTGGAAATAAGGCAATCCCAGCAAGCCAATTTCGCTCAAAGTACTTCTGATCAATATCGCTTTTCTCAACGAATCGCTCAATCCCTTGAAAGTGAAGCCTTTCCGACTCTCCATCAGCCCGCGCAAACATCTTCTCAGAAAGAGCTTTGGAACACCTTCCTACAAAATGAACCGAAACATCCTTATTCACCATAGGAATTCCCGCATGAATCAGCGCTCCCCGATCCTCCGTAACATTACCAGTATACAACAATTTCGCCTCAATAGGTTTATTTTTACGCTCATGGGCTAAATACTCTTCATTCATAATCGGATAGTTTAAAATAAGCTCCCCCCGATTATAAATATCATAATAATACTTCTCCGCCAAACTAAGCTCCATCCGCCGAAGAAGAAGCTTCTCAATCCAGCTATAGAACTTAGCAACTATCTTCCTCAGAAACTTCGGTAAATAATCCTTCTGCAAAATACTAGTCACATAATCTTCATGAATATCATAGATAACAACATTATCCTTCCGCTTCAACAAGGCCCCGACAAGCATCAACTCCGGATCGTGAAAGACATACAAATCCGCCTTCAACTTCCTGGCCTCACGAAAAGCCCGGAAAGAACCAAAAATCATCCGCCCCAAGCGACTCTTATACTTTTTAATTGGAATATGATGAACAAAATCAAAGTCATCCATTAAAGGATCATCTTTCGCTATATAATAAACATCAAAACCCGCATCCGCAAGGGATCTACACTGCTTATGGAAAATCCTCGGATCCGTCGGATGGTGCACCGTCGTCATATGAACAACCCGCTTTGGACCAGCCATCTATTTATCAACCCCTATTATTTCTAAGAACAAGTCCTCATACTGCTTTACAATCCTTTCGGCAGAAAAGCTCTCGACCCACTTTTTTCCTGCCGCTATTTGTTTTTGCCTCTCGTCCTCAACTATAGACAACGCCTTCTTGAGATGGTCCGCCATCTGTTGCTCATCTCCAACAGGAGAGACCCATCCATACTTCCCATCTTGTAAAACTTCTGTCGATCCCGGCTTACAGTCCGTTGAAACGACCAGGGTCTCCGTGGCCAAGGCTTCAACAAGTACATGACCGAATCCTTCAGTAGTTGAAGAAAGTGCGAAAACATCTGCACGGTGAAAATAAGCATAAGGATTTTGCTGGAAACCAAGGAAATGGACATGATTAGCAACATTTAATTCCCTAGCTAAAGTAGCCAATTGCTCCCTTAGTTGACCATCACCAAGAATGAGTAAGCGACTTGGTATTTTTTCATTGGTCTTCGCGAAGGCTTTAATCAAGGTCGCTTGATCCTTTTCCTTCACCAGACGTCCTGCTGTGACGATCACTTTCCTCGGACCTTCAAATAGGGCTTCATGTTCCTTGGGTAAATCCTTCTTAAGCATTTGACTTTCAATCTCTTGTAAATCAATTGGATTGTAAATCACTCTAATCTTTTTATCTGAAACTCTATATCTTTTAACAATATTTTCTTTAACACCCTTTGACAGGGCAACAATCCCACTAGTAAATCGATATAAACGACCATAAAGGAAAAGTTTCACATTTTCCTTCATGCCTCCTCCTAAATAGGCGGCCTCTCTCACGACACTTTTTGCCTTTGTTTTTGAAAGCAACCTGGAGAGGATGGCAATGGTATTGTAGTTAGGAATGGTACTGAATACAATATGTGGACGCTCCTCCTTAATCAAATCACGAAAGGGGGCAATGGCTGATCGTAGACGCTTGGTTTCTAGCTTAACAAGCCTAAGGTCTTCTCTAAGATACTTCTCATAGCTGCCCTCATAATTTAAGGTCACAATGATTGGTTCAAAGAGGTCTCTATCCATATGGTTTACGATATTTACGATTGTTCGAGCGGCCCCTCCGGAACCAAGCTCATAAATGAAAAATATAATTTTTTTCTTCTCCACATTATTCAGCCTTTCCTATGCAGCCATTAAAAACACTCATAAATTATAACATAGGCTTTTATTTTATGGGCGTTTTCACAGAAATAATGCAGAATGGGCATTTTCAGCCCTTATCCTGCATTATCTATTCCCGTTTATCTCATTTATTTAACTTGTTTTGCATATATTCCTTCACATCATCATGTAAATCTTCTCGGCCTAAAGCAAAGTCAATAGTTGCTTGAACAAAGCCGAGTTTATCTCCTACATCATAGCGATCTCCGATAAAGTTATAGGCGAAAACCTTTTCCTTTTGGTTAAGAATTTCAATCGCATCCGTTAATTGAATTTCATTCCCTTTACCTGGAGGTAAGTTTTCTAAAATCTTGAAAATAGCTGGCGTTAAAATATAACGCCCCATAATGGCCAAGTTAGATGGTGCCTCATCAATGTCTGGCTTTTCAACTAAAGATTCGATTTCCTGAATCCGGTCATTCTTACCTTCATAAGCCTTGGGCTCGATAATTCCATACTTGTTTACGTCTTCCCTTGGTACATCATGAACTCCAATAATTGATGCTTCCTTCTCTTCGTAAACATCCATCAACTGTCTGAGACAGGGCTTTTCAGACACGACGATATCATCGCCAAGCAGAACCGCGAAGGGCTCATTGCCAATAAAACGGTTGGCGCAATGAATGGCATGGCCTAATCCCTTGGGCTCCTTTTGTCTAATATAATGAATATTTGCCAAGTTAGATATTTCTTGGACCATCTCTAACATTTCTAGTTTATTGCTTTCCTCTAAGGTAGCTTCTAATTCATAGGAAGTATCAAAATGATCTTCAATGGCTCGCTTCCCCCGTCCGGAAATAATAATAATATCTTCTATGCCAGATTCAATGGCTTCTTCTACAATATATTGAATCGTCGGTTTATCAACAATAGGTAACATTTCCTTAGGCTGGGCCTTTGTCGCGGGTAAAAATCTTGTCCCTAAGCCTGCCGCAGGAATAATCGCTTTTCTTACTTTCATTTGTAGTCTCCTTTTCATTAGACTTACTAAAGATAATATCTATATTATAACAAAATACATAGCTTATGAAAACATAGCAAGAAATATAGGCAGCTTTATGAAAGATTTTTGTTGATTTTGTTAACATTAGTATACTATAGTGAATCCAAAATCATTTAGGTGTATAATTAGAATTAAATTCTCTATCGAAAAGAAAAGGATGAAATGAATGAACAATTTATATAAAGACCTTGTGGATCATAAGGAAAAGATCTCTGTTGTCGGTTTAGGCTATGTCGGTTTACCAGTAGCTATTGAATTTGCAAAGAAATATGATGTCATCGGCTTTGATATTAATGAGGAAAAAATAAATACTTATCTTGCTGGAACAGACGTCACCAATGAGGTTGGGGATGAGGAACTACAAAAATCCCCGATTACCTTCTCAACAAAGGAAGAGGACTTAAAGCAGTGTAAATTCCATATCGTGGCTGTGCCTACACCAATTAATATGGACAAGACGCCTAATTTAACCCCGATTATTAGCGCTAGTAAAACAATCGGTAGAAATCTAGTCAAAGGTTCTGTTATTGTCTTCGAATCAACGGTATATCCTGGGACGACTGAAGAGGTATGTATCCCTATTATCGAAGAGGTATCAGGCTTAACTTTTGGCGAAGACTTTAAAGTTGGATATTCTCCTGAGCGAATTAATCCGGGCGACCGAGTGAATACCTTAACGAAAATTATTAAAGTTGTTTCCGGTTCTGACGAGGAAGCCCTTCGGGTAATTTCTGATTTATATGGTTCAATCATTGAAGCTGGCGTTTTTGAGGCTGAATCGATTCGGGTAGCCGAAGCAGCCAAGGTAATTGAAAACTCCCAGCGGGATATTAATATTGCCTTTATGAATGAGTTATCCATGGTCTTTAATAAAATGGGGATTAACACGAAAGCTGTACTAGAAGCAGCTGGCACCAAGTGGAACTTCCTCCCCTTTACACCGGGACTAGTTGGTGGACATTGTATCGGAGTAGATCCCTACTACTTCACTTATAAGGCAGAGCAACTTGGCTATCATTCCCAGATTATTTTAGCCGGCCGTAAGGTAAATGACAATATGGGGAAACACGTAGCAAGCAACACCATTAAAACAATGATTCAAACCAAGCAAGAAATTCATGGGGCTAGAATCGCCGTTCTAGGTTTAACCTTTAAAGAAAATGTAGCTGATGTTCGAAATACAAAGGTCATTGATATTATTCGAGAACTGGAAGAGTATGGGGTTGAGCTACTCGTTCATGATCCTGAGGCAGACCCAGCTGAAGTCCTTGATGAGTTCGGTATTCACTTAGTCGATCAAAAAGAGTTAGTGGATTTAGATGCTGTCATCTATGCCGTACCTCATGATACTTACGCAGGGGAAGTTTCCCTTGACTCTCTTAAGTCTATTTACCGAAGTGATAAAAGAGTACTTGTGGATATTAAGGGGATCTTCAGTCAAAAAGAAAGCGAAGAAAAAGGTTTTGTTTATTGGAGTTTATAATATAAAACAAAAAAAGGGCTCTACAATTAATAGTGTTGGTGAATAAAAAAATTCACTGATGCTATTTTTTCATAAAAATAGAAAACAAGTGATTTCCCCTGTAGAATTAAAGTCGACGAAAACCTTTTCTAGGAGGAA
>Ga0079226_10000339_pt1 | contig 32172 bp, 29 predicted proteins | sample Poulit2014_FD_76345 | JGI IMG/M metagenome (GOLD analysis project Ga0079226, IMG submission 76345) | Agricultural soil microbial communities from Georgia to study Nitrogen management - Poultry litter 2014 | ecosystem: Environmental > Terrestrial > Soil > Agricultural land | place: USA: Georgia...
AAAACAATAAACATTTTTTTCCTTATCTTCCCCTTCCTTTTCAAACGAAATTTACATTTATGCAAATTCAGTCTAAGCTTCCGCATGTCGGTACCACTATTTTTACAGAAATCAATAAAGTTGCACAAAAACACAAAGCCATTAATCTTGCGCAAGGTTTTCCAGGTTTTTCTCCTGATTCTAAATTAATTCAATTTTTAGAAAAAGCTATTCACACTGACCGCCATCAATATGCGCCTATGCCTGGAGTTTTTTCTTTGAGAGAAGAAATCTGCAAGAAAATGGAAAAAGCTTATGGTTTCACTTACCATCCTGAAAATGAAATCACCATTACCGCTGGTGCTACACAAGCAATTTTCACCGCAATTTCAGCATTTGTCAAAAAAGAAGAGGAAGTCATCGTTTTTAAACCTGCTTATGATTGTTATGAACCCGCGATAAATCTACAAGGTGCAAAAGCGATTACCATAGAAATGAAAGCACCAAATTATAAGATTAATTGGGAAGAAGTAAAAGATAAAATCAATTCAAAAACCAGAATGATTATTATCAATACGCCGCACAATCCTACGGGAACAGTTTTGCATAAAGAAGATATGCTTCAGTTGGAAAAATTGGTAGCCGATACAAACATCATCATTTTAAGCGATGAAGTTTATGAACATATTATTTTTGATCAGCAAAAACATCAAAGTGCTGCTTTATATCCGAAAATTGTAGAAAGAGCCATTTTAGTTTATTCTTTCGGGAAAACTTTTCACATCACCGGTTGGAAAATCGGCTATGCTTTAGCCCCAAAATATTTGATGAAAGAATTTCAAAAAGTTCATCAATTCAATGTTTTTTGTGTCAATAATTTTGCACAATCCGCTCTTCAGAAATATTTGCAAACTCCTGATTATTATATAGAATTAGCTGAATTTTACCAAGAGAAAAGAGATTTTTTCTTACAATCAATTGAAAATTCTAAGTTTGAATTTATTCCTGCACAAGGAACTTATTTTCAAAATTTAAATTATAAAAATATCAGCAAGGAAAAAGATACCGATTTTGCCATTAGATTAATTGAAGAGAAAAAATTAGCGGCTATTCCTGTTTCTGTTTTTCAGAAAAACCAAAGAGATGAAAAAATGCTGAGATTTTGTTTTGCTAAAGAAAAAGAAACTTTAGAAAAAGCTGCAGAGATTTTAAATTCTTTTTAAAAACCTCAACGACAAGTTTTGACTTTATGGCTTTCTATTTTTGTTTTTATAATTAAAAATGAAAATCATGAAAACCAATTTAAATAATGCTCTAATAAGTCATAAAGATAATATTGTTATTTCTACTGAAAAAAGTGGAGAAAACAGAGTTGAAAAAGCGCTTAAAGAAATCATTTGAGGAATTAAATAAAGGAAAAAATTTCGATCCTAAAATTCACAAATATGTTTTTCTCTATCTTACTTATAATGAAAAAGAAATCAGTTTAGACGAAGTGGGCTATATTCATCAGCAAATCTATAGTTTTATAGATTTTTCAAGTTGTTCTTTAGAAATAAAAGAAAATACTGAATTAAAAAATGAAGTGAAAATTCAATTATTAATCACTTCTTTAAACATAAATTCTGTAAAAACAAGCTTAAAAGAGTTATTTTCTTCCCTAAAAAAAAGATGATTTTAGGGGGTGTAGTTTTCTATAGTTTTATTTAATTTTTGATAAATCTTTTTTTGAAGGCTTTCTGATTTTAAAACTTTCATCGTTTCCCCATAAGACAACAATTCCATAATAAACTCAAAAGTGGGGATCAATTTTAGTTTTACTTGCAGTTCTTTTTCATCATCTTTTACTATTTCTTGGGTATGATGCAAAGGCAAAGTTTTAATATATTTCCCTTGAAAAGCAGTAAAAGAAAGTAAAATTTCTTGTGGTTCTTTATTATTTGGTCCTGTGATTCCAAAACAATATTTAAAATGCTGATGCACATCAAATCCTTTTGGATATTTAAAGCTTTCTTTAGTAATTTTCAAGTCTTTCATTCTGTCTAATCCAAAACTTTTCAGAATATTATCATTAGGATCAATCACCAATAAATACCAACGACTTCTAAATTCCTTTAAAGCCAATGGTTCTAATTTAACTTGATAAGTATTTTCTTTTTCAAATTTTTTATAGCTAAATATTACTTTTTTTCGTTTTTCAATAGCTCTTAATAAATCAGAAAAAAATACAGTTCCTGAAGCTTTTTGTTCTTCAAAATGAATGTATTTCGACAAACGTTCATTGAGTTTTAAAGCATTAAAAGTAGTATAAGATTCTAATATTCTTTGTTTTAAATCATTGTTATCTTCTGTAACAATATGGTAAACGAGTCTGTGTTTATCATATTCAATTTCAATTCCATACAATATTTCTATGTCTTTTAAATCTCTTTGAAAAGTTCGTTTTGAAACTCTGAAATCATAACCTTGAATTTCAGATTCCAAATCTAAATAAGATGTTATTTCTTTAAAGTCAGCTGATTTTCGCTGTAATTTCCCAATGATTAAACTATGGCGTTGAATGATTTTTTGAATAGACATTTGCTGTAAAATATGAATAACTCAAAAATATAGATTTTCTATGTCATTTTCTGTCTTTGCTTGGGTTTTTATTTTTTATCTCTGTTGATAAATTCTGCTATTTTTAAAAAAATTGTACTTTCGCAACGGATTTTATAACAGAAAAATCTAATTCTTAATTCTACAGCATGCAAAAATCAAAACTTCATCCTGAAAATATTAAAATTGAAGATTTTCAATATGATTTACCAGAAGATCGAATTGCTCGTTTTCCTTTATCAGAAAGAGATGCTTCTAAATTATTGATATACAAACAAGGGGAAATTCAAGAAACAGTTTATAAAAATATTTCTTCACATATTCCTGCGGAAAGTCTTTTGCTTTTTAACCAAGCTAAAGTGGTGCATGCCAGATTATATTTTAAAAAATCTACAGGAGGAAAAATTGAAATTTTCTGTTTAGAACCTGATTCAAGATATGCAGATATCACCACGGCGATGAGTCAAGAAAATGAAGTGTATTGGAAGTGTATTATGCGTGGAGCTTCAAAATGGAAAGATGATTCAGCCTTAGAATTAAAAGTGGAATATTCTACTTCTACTGGAAAAAGAACGCTTACTGCAAAAGCCAGAAAAATCCATAGAGAAGGACAAACTTTTATTTTACAGTTTACCTGGAAGTCTGAAGAAAAAGAAAACATAAGTTTTTCAGAGTTTTTAGAACTTGCAGGAGATATTCCTATTCCACCTTATTTAAAAAGAAAAGCAGAAAAATCTGACGAGGAAACTTATCAAACTATTTTTGCTAAAAATGAAGGTAGTGTGGCAGCGCCAACTGCAGCTTTGCATTTTACACCTGCTATTTTAGAAAATCTTCAGCAGAAAAATATTCGTTTAGATGAACTCACTCTTCATGTTGGTGCAGGAACTTTTATGCCTGTGAAATCTGATCAGATGAAAGATCACGAAATGCATGCAGAATGGATTGAAATTTCTCTTTCTACTTTGAAAGATATTTATCAACAAATTCAAAAGAAGAAAAAAATAATTTGCATCGGAACTACTTCTGCCAGAACTATAGAAAGTGCTTATTGGATTGGAGTTCAGATTTTAAAAAACCAATGGAAAAATGAACAACCCATTGCGGTTTCTCAATGGTATCCTTATGAAACGAAAAGTGATTTTTCCAATTTAGAGGCTTTAAAAGCTTTAATTGAATTTCTTGAGAAAAATAAACAAGCTCAATTAATTACTCGAACGCAAATCATTATTGCACCGGGTTATGATTTTAAAATATTAGATGGATTAATCACTAACTTCCATCAACCTGCTTCTACACTATTGCTGATGATTTCTGCTTTGGTGGGAGAAGATTGGAAAAAGATTTATCAATATGCTTTAGAAAATAATTTCCGATTTCTGAGTTATGGAGATGGGAGTTTGTTGTGGAGGTAGGTTTTTTTAGTTTTTGAGTTGGTGAGTTTATGAGTTGGAAGTTTTGTAGTCTTGTAGTAATTCCTTTCGACAGGCTCAGGGATTAAACTTTCAAGTAAAGAACGCTGATGACACAGATTAAGCGGATTTTCGCTGATTTTTTTCAAGTTCGAGTTCAAATTCGAATTCAAGTTCAACAAACTCATTCTACTTCAAACAAATAATTCTTATAATATTCCTGATCATCGCTAAAGCATTTTTTGATTTTTAATCCTGCTTGGTTTGCTAACCAACCTACAACTTCATCATCATATTTTTGAGAAATTTCTACATGAATACTTTCCCAAGCTTTAAAATTCACTTCTAAGTTTAATGCTAAAATATTTATTTTTTGGGCTTTTTTACTTACTAAAAAACTTTTAGCTGTTCCTGTTTCTGGGTTATAAGTTTCCCAATGTAAAAAATCATCTATATTAAAATTTCCATCTAATTGTTTGTTGATTCTATTTAAGATATTTTTATTAAAAGCTGCTGTAATTCCTGTTTTGTCATTATAAGCATCTAAAATAGTTTGTGGGTTTTTCTTTTGATCAAATCCCATAAAAAGCAAATCTCCTTTTTGCATAGTTTGCTGAATATTCTTTAAAAATCTTATTGCTTTTTTATGTTTTAAATTTCCAATATTTGATCCTAATACAAGAATTACTTTTTTTCTTTTGGTATAATCTGCTAATTTTCCTAAAACCGTAAAATAAGCTCCCTGCAAGGTTTTCATTTTTACTTTAGGAATTTCTTTAAGAATAGATTTTTCTAATTCCGCTAAGCTGTGTTGACTAATATCAATAGGTAAATAATCAAAATCCATTTTATTTTCTACTAAATACCTCAACAAAATCTTTGTTTTTTTTCCGTCTCCAGCTCCTAATTCTATCAAGTCAAATCCATTTTCAGCAGTAAAATATTCTGCTAAAACAGATTTGTGTTTTTCTAAAATATTAAATTCACATCTGGTTAAATAATATTCAGGCATTTCCATTATTTTTTGGAATAATTTATCGCCTGTTTCATCATAAAAATATTTTGAAGGCAAAGACTTTGGAAAAGAAGTTAATCCAGCTTTTACTTCTTTTTTAAATTTTTCCAGAGGTTGAACTAAAACTTTTTTTTGCATAAATAAACAGAGATAAAATTAAGGTAAAGAAATAATTATTTAACCAATCTAATTCCGAAAAACTGCCATCTCATATTCGGATGAAAAAAATTCCTATAAGTTGGTCGAGAATGATTTTCTGATGTCGCCACAGAAGCTCCTCTTAAAGCTTTCTGATTTACCATAAATTTCCCATTATATTCTCCGATTGCTCCTTTCGGTTTTTCATAATTCGGATAAGGTAAATAAGCACTTTCTGTATATTCCCAACGACTTCCCCACTCAAATTTATCTTGCGCTATCTCCCACTCTGCTTCTGTTGGCAAACGCATTCCTTTCCATTGTGCAAAAGCAAAAGCTTCATAATAAGAAATGTGTGCTAAAGGAGCTTTTAAGTCCAGTTTTTGAATTCCTGATAAAGTATATTGAAACCATTCACCTTTGATTTTATACCAATATAAAGGTTTTTTAATTTTGGTTTTTTCCAACCATGCCCAAGCATCAGAATGCCAAAGTAAAACATTTTCATATCCTCCTGAATTCATAAACTTTAAATATTCTTCATTGGTTATCAACTTATTAGAAATAGTATATTCTTGCAGATAAACCTTGTGTTTTCCCATTTCATTATCATATCTAAAACCCTCAGCATTTTTTTTTAAACCGATTTCATAAACACCTTCTTCCACAGTTATCCATTTCTGTGGAAAATCTTGGATAGGATTTTCTTTAAAATCTTTATTATAAACTGGAAATAAAGGATTATTCCCTAAAATATATTTGATATCTGTCAATAATAATTCTTGGTGTTGTTGTTCATGATTAATTCCTATTTCAATGATTTTTAATAATTCTTCAGAAATATCAGTTTTAAAAAAATCTTCAACTGCCTGAGTTACATAATTTCTATATTCTTTAATACGTTGAACGGAAGGTCTGGAAAGATTTCCTCTATCAGAACGAATCCAATGATTTCCTACACTTTCGTAATAACTGTTGAATAAATAAGCGAAGTTCTCATCAAAAAGCTGATAATTATCTTTGTTTTTCTTCAATACAAATTCTTCAAAAAACCAAGTAGTATGCGCTAAATGCCATTTTGGAGGAGAAACAAAATCAATGGGTTGCACCACAAAATCTTCTACGGCTAAGAACTTGCAAATCCACTCAGAATGTTTTCGAGTTTTTATGAACTTTTCTTTGAGAATATCTGTTTTAATTAACATAAATTTTTTATTTGATATCTAAATATACAAAAATCATAGCTTTTCTCCCCTTTTTTTTAATAAAACAGATTTTCATTTATTAATTTTTCAACTCTATGATTCTTTTAAGACTTCAAGATTAAATTTTCCTTTAAAAATATTTTTTTTTATCCTCAATTATGATTATAGTTGCAAAAATCAAAAAAGCTTAAATAATATGTATTGGACTTTAGAATTGGCTTCTTATTTGAGTGATGCTCCTTGGCCAGCAACAAAAGATGAATTGATTGATTATGCTATTCGTACGGGAGCGCCTCTTGAAGTTGTAGAAAATTTGCAGGATATTGAGGATGAAGGAGACACTTATGACTCCATTCAAGAGATTTGGCCAGATTATCCTACAGATGAGGATTATTTATGGAATGAAGACGAATATTAATAACCACTTCATGAAAAAACATTCCAAAAAATTAAATTGAACAAAAAGTCTCTTTCAGAGGCTTTTTTTTTGCGTACATTTGACTGCTAAACTAAAAAGATTAAAATATAATTGTAAAAGCATTATTTCAACCTTATTTTTTATCTGCCATTTTGACAAAAGGCAAGATATTTGTTGATTAAGAACTTTACACGATAATAAATATTAAGATGAGCATATTAAATTCAGTCCTTAAAATTTTTGTAGGAGACAAATCAGAAAAGGACGTAAAAAAAATACAGCCTATTGTCGATAAAATTAAAAAGGCTGAATTGGAGTTGGAGAAATTAAGTTTAGATGAATTACGTCAGAAAACAGTAGATTTTAAAGCTCAGATTAAAGAAGCAACTGCTAATGTTGAAAAGAATATTCAACAACTAAAAGAAGAGGCAGAAACTTCAGAAGATATTGATAGAAAAGAAGAAATCTATACTGAAATTGATCAGCTTGAAGATCAGAGTTATGAAGAAACTTCAAAGGTTTTAGATAAAATTCTACCTGAAGCTTTTGCTGTTGTCAAGGAAACGGCAAAACGTTTTTTCCACAATGAAAAATTAGAAGTTACCGCCACAGAAGCAGATCGTGTTTTTTCTGCTGAAAAAGATTATGTTACGCTGGAAGGAGACAAAGCTTATTGGGCAAACTCTTGGGATGCCGCTGGAAAAGAAATTCAGTGGGATATGATTCACTACGACGTTCAGCTGATTGGTGGTATTGTGATGCACGAAGGAAAAATTGCTGAAATGCAAACTGGAGAAGGAAAAACACTTGTGGCAACACTTCCGCTTTACTTGAATGCCTTAACAGGAAGAGGAGTTCACTTAGTTACCGTAAACGATTATTTAGCAAGACGTGACAGCACTTGGATGGCGCCACTTTTTGAGTTTCACGGAATGACAGTAGATTGTATTGATAGACATCAACCCAATTCTGAAGCAAGAAGAGCAGCTTATAATGCAGATATCACTTATGGAACCAACAACGAGTTCGGTTTTGATTATCTGCGTGACAATATGGCGCATTCTCCAAAAGATTTAGTGCAGCGTCCACATCATTATGCAATTGTGGATGAGATTGACTCTGTGTTAATCGATGATGCAAGAACTCCTTTAATTATTTCAGGACCTGTTCCCAAAGGAGATGTTCACGAATTTGAAGAATTAAAACCACAGATTTCAACAATTGTTGAAGTACAAAGAAAATATCTTACAGGTGTTTTAGCAGAGGCTAAAAAACTTTTAGCAGAAGGAGATGAAAAAGAAGGTGGTTTTTTACTTTATCGTGTTTATCGTGGTTTACCTAAAAATAAAGCTTTAATAAAATTTTTAAGTCAAGAAGGAATCCGCCAAATTCTTCAAAAAACGGAAAATCATTTCATGCAAGATAACAACCGTGAAATGCCAAAGGTTGATAAGGAACTATATTTCACGATTGAAGAAAAAAACAACCAAATTGATTTAACTGATAAAGGTTTAGAGTTTTTATCTGGCACAGAAGGAGATCCAAACTTCTTTATTATGCCTGAAATGGGAACAGAGATTTCTAAGATTGAAAATCAAAACCTTTCTAAAGAAGAAGAAGCTGAAAAAAAAGAAGAATTATATAGAGATTTTGCGGTGAAGAGTGAGAGAATTCACACTTTAAACCAATTGCTTAAAGCTTATACTTTATTTGAAAAAGACGACGAATATGTAGTAATTGACAACAAAGTAATGATTGTTGATGAACAAACTGGTCGTATTATGGATGGTCGTCGATATAGCGATGGTTTACACCAAGCTATTGAAGCCAAAGAAAATGTAAAAATTGAAGATGCTACCCAAACTTTTGCAACTATTACTTTGCAAAACTACTTCCGAATGTATAGAAAACTTTCAGGAATGACGGGTACAGCTGTAACAGAAGCTGGTGAATTTTGGGAAATTTATAAATTAGATGTTGTTGAAATTCCAACAAACAGACCTATTGCGCGTGATGATCAAGAAGATTTAGTTTATAAAACTAAAAGAGAAAAGTACAACGCAGTCATTGAAAGAGTAACTAAACTAACAGAAGAAGGTCGTCCAGTTTTAATTGGAACTACTTCTGTTGAAATTTCTGAATTACTCAGCAGAATGTTGAGTATGAGAAAAATAAAACACAATGTTTTAAACGCAAAACGCCATAAAAGAGAAGCAGAGATTGTTGCAGAAGCAGGAGGAGCAGGAATTGTTACTATTGCAACAAATATGGCTGGACGTGGAACGGATATTAAACTGAGTCCAGAAACAAAAGATGCAGGTGGTTTAGCCATTATTGGAACAGAACGCCACGATTCCAGACGAGTTGACAGACAGTTGCGTGGTCGTGCTGGTCGTCAAGGAGATCCAGGAAGTTCTTTGTTTTATGTTTCTTTAGAAGATAATCTAATGAGATTATTCGGAAGTGAAAGAATAGCTAAGCTGATGGACAGAATGGGACTGGAAGAAGGAGAAGTTATTCAGCATAAAATGATTTCTAAATCTATTGAAAGAGCTCAGAAAAAAGTTGAAGAAAACAACTTCGGAATTCGTAAGAGATTATTAGAATATGATGATGTGATGAATGCACAACGTGAAGTAATTTATAAACGTCGTCATCATGCTTTATTTGGAGAACGCTTAAGCGTTGATATTGCAAATATGATTTTTGATCTTTCAGAATCTATTTGTGAAATGAATAAACCAAGTGCAGATTTCAAAAACTTTGAATTTGAAATGCACCGTTTCTTCTCTATGGATTCTCCAGTTTCTGAAAAAGAATTTAAAGACTTAGATGTTTTAAAATTAGCAGGAAAAGTTTATAAAGCAGCTTATGAAAACTATGAAGCCAGAATGAAACGCAGTGCTGAATTGGCTTATCCTGTGATCAAACAAGTTTTTGAAGATCCTGAAAATAATTATCAGCGTATTGCAGTTCCTTTTTCTGATGGAACAAAAACTTTACAAGTTGCCACAGATCTTGAGCAAGCTTATGAAACAGAAGGAAAACAGCTGATTACAGATTTTGAGAAAAACATCACCCTTGCTATTATTGATGATTCTTGGAAAACGCATCTGCGTAAAATGGATGATTTAAAACAAAGTGTTCAATTAGCAGTTCATGAGCAAAAAGACCCTTTATTAATTTATAAGTTTGAAGCTTTTGAGTTGTTTAAAGAAATGTTAGACAGCATTAATAAAGAAGTAGTTTCTTTCTTATTTAAAGGAGAAATTCCACAGAGAAGTGAATCTCAAATTCAAGAAGCTCGCACACCAAAACCTAAGGAAAACTTAGAAACTCAAAAAGAGGAAATTCCAAACATGGATGAAAGAACTCAACAAAGACAAGCGATGAGCGATCAGCAAAAAGCTCCTCAGCCTGTGGAAACCATTGTTAGAGAAAGACCAAAAATTGGAAGAAATGAACGTGTGGTCATCAAAAATGTAAGAAGTGGTGAAAACAAAAAAATGAAATACAAGCAAGCTCTTCCTTTAATTGAAAAAGGAGAATGGGTTTTGATTGAACAATAATATTTTATTTTAATAATAGAAATCCCAAGTGTTTTTCATTTGGGATTTTTTTATTTTCGTTGAAAATTTAATTTAAAACTTAAATCATGAAAGATTATAGAATTGAATTGCGCTGGGGAATTTTATTCAGCTTGATTTCAATGGTTTGGATGTTTGTTGAAAAAAACTTTTTAAATTGGCATGATGAACACATAAACAGTCAATTTGGAAATCATCTTTTATTGTTGGTGGTTATTTTTGCAATTGTTTATTATTTAGCTTTAAAAGAAAAGAAAGAACATTATTATAAAGGAAAAATGTCTTGGAAAAGAGCTTTTCTTTCCGGAGCAATTATTGCTGTAGTCATTGCTATTCTTTCTCCACTTACAGAATATTTTAATTATCATTACATCTCTCCTGATTATTTTGATAAAATGATTGCTTATCAAACGCAAAAAGAAAATCATCCGATGAGTTTAGAAAGCGCACAGAAATTATTTAATATGAAATCCTTTATCATGCAAGGAGTTTTCACCAGTTTTTCCTACGGAATGATTATGGGGGCAATTATTGGTTTATTTGTAAGAACAAAGAAAAAATAATTTATCTGAATAAATTCAACTCAAAAAGTTTAGTAAAATCTAATATCATTTCCATTCCTGCTAAAGAATTTCCATGTTTATCTAAACCTGGACTATAAACTCCAATTCCCATAGTTTTAGGAACACTTACTGTGATTCCGCCGCCTACTCCCGATTTGCTTGGCAAACCAATTTTTCTGGCATATTCTCCACTATAATCATACATCCCAGCAATCATCATTTGAGATTGAATCAACTCCCCCATTTCCTTGTTTTCATAAGTTTTATCTCCATCAAAACGAGTACAATGATTGGCGAAAAAATAACCGATTTTTGCTAAATCTGTTACGTCCACTTCAATAGAACACTGCATAAAATAATTATCTAACTTTTCTTCTCCTCCTTCAATTAATTCATTGTTTTTTAAAATATGAAAAATTCCTCTGTTTCTATGTCCTGTTGATTTTTCAGAAAAATAAACCGCTTCATTGATTTTTATATTTTCATTTTTAGTGATATATCTGATTTTTTCTAAGATTTTCTGATAAGGTTTTTCTCCTTTTCCTTCAATCATAGCAGTAGTTAAAATTGCTCCAGCATTCATCATCGGATTTAAAGGTTTTCCATCAGTTTCTAAATTTGCAAAATGATTAAAAGCTTGATTTGTGCCGTAATATCCCATTTTATTAAAAACCTCTTCTTCTCCTAATTCTTCTACAGCTATCATCAAAGCAATTAATTTTGAAATACTTTGAATAGTAAATTTTTGTTCAGTATCTCCTGATTTTAAAATTTCTCCATTTTTATTTACCACCGCCATAGCAATATCTTCTGGATTTGCTTTTCCTAATCCAGGAATATAATCTGCTACTTCTCCTTGTTTTGTAAATTTTGAATTTGCTTCCACAATATGATTTAAGATTTCTTCATCTAAATCTGCGGAAGTATATTTTTTTGTTTCTTGTGCAAAAACATTTGTGATAAAAATCAAACAAAAACTAAAAGGTAAAATCAAATTTTTCATATAAACTGAACTTAATCTTAGAATTGTAAAACTAACTATTTTTTAAATTCTTATAGTTATTTTATCAGACTTTCAACTTCAGAATTCAATCAAAACCCTTGATTTTTCTTAGATTTGGAAGGAAATACTATTCACAAAAAAATAAAAACTATGAAAATCGCTATATTGGTAGGAAGCCTGCGCAAAGATTCTTACAACAGAAAAATCGCTAAAGAATTTATGCGTTTAGCTCCAAATTCTATGCAAATGGAAATTGTTGAAATTGGAGATTTGAATTTATACAATGCTGATTTAGAAGAAAACCCACCTCAATCTTGGAAAACATTTAGAGAAAAAATTAAAAATTCTGATGCGGTATTTTTTATTTCTCCAGAATATAATCGTTCAATTCCTGGAGTTTTAAAAAATGCAATAGACGTAGCTACTCGTCCGCCAAAAGATAATGTTTTAATGAAAAAACCAGCAATTGTTGCCACAGCTTCAGGAAGTGGAATCAGTGGAGTTGCAGGAAATATGGCAATAAAACAATCGCTTATTTTTTCAAAAATGAGAATTTTACCTATGGAAATTTATATCGGAAATATGCTTAGTCTTTTTGAAGATGATGGAAAAACTTTAGTAGAAGACACGCAAGTTTTCTTAAAACATATTTTAAAAGAATTTGAAGATTGGGCAGAAAAAACCTCTTGATTACTTTATAAAGCATTTCTATATTTTATCAAACACCTAAATAAAATTTCTTGTTTAGGTGTTTTTTTATACCCCTATATCAAAAACAAATAATTATTTTTTGTCTATCTATATTTTATTTTTAGATTTGCCTAAAAATATATTTAGATGATATGAAAACAAACTTACATTTATTAATACTCTTACTTATTTTAACGAGTTGTGAAACTTTTTCACCCAAAGAGTTAGAAGAATATGAACTTTTAGATGGTCCCATAGAAGGTTTAAGTTTAGAAGAATCTCGAAGATTTGTAAAAGGAGACGCTGCTTTTGACGACGACATTTTTACCGTAGAAAATGGATTAGGTCCGATTTTTAATGGAACCAGTTGTATCAGTTGTCATGCGGGAGAAGGAAAAGGACACCCTTTTGTTTCTTTCATCCGATTTGGACAACATGATGAAACTGGAAATCATTATTTAGACCAAGGCGGACCTCAACTACAAGACAAAGCCATTCCAGGATATGAACCAGAAAAACTCCCCGAAGGAGCTCCTCATGCTACATTTTTAGCTCCTGCAGTTACTGGATTAGGATATTTAGATGCAGTAACCGATGAATATTTATTAGCACTTGAAGAGGAACAAAACGAAAATCAAGATGGTATTAATGGAAAAGTTCATTGGACAACTATTCCAGATTATGTCACCCCACGAGAAGGAGCTATTTCAAAAGAAGGAAAATATATCTCAAGATTCGGAAAAAAAGCTTCTGTATATGATTTGTTACACCAAACTGTTTTTGCTTATAATGAAGATATGGGAATCACTTCTTATTATGATCCGTATGATACTTATAGCGGAGATAAAATGGAACCTGAAATTGATCGACAAACCATAAGTGAAGTTGTTTTTTACTTAAAAACGCTGAAAGCTCCAGTTCCAAGAAATCAAGATGATCATAAAGTAATTGCAGGAAAAAATACTTTTGAAAATATTCAATGCGCTACTTGTCACAAACCTACTATGGAAACTGGTTATTCTCCTATCAAGGTTTTGTCTTATCAAACTTTTCATCCCTATACTGATCTTTTATTACACGATTTAGGAGCCGAATTAGATGATGGCTACACAGAAGAACATGCTAAATCTTCTGAATGGAGAACAGCTCCTTTATGGGGATTAGGATTAAGCAAAAATTCACAAGGCGGAAAATATTATTTGATGCACGACGGAAGGGCCAACAGTATTGAAGAAGCTATTTCATTACACGGTGGAGAAGCTGCTAATTCTCGTACGATGTATCAAAATTTATCTACTGCTGAAAAAGAAGAATTGCATCTTTTTTTAGAATCCTTATAATATGAATCGCAAAAAATTTATTCAACAAACTGGATATCTATTAATTGGAATTCCACTTGGAATAACTTTATTACAATCTTGTGAGAGTATTTATTATGCCAAATCTACTCAACAAAATTCAAAAATAATTATTCCAAAAACTGAATTTTATAAAAATCCAGCTGATGCCAATACAAAACGGAAATATGTTTTGCTAAACATAGAAAACCTCAAGTTTCCAGTGTGTTTATATCACCTAAAAGAAGAAAAATATGCTGCTGCTTTACTTCAATGCACTCATCGCGGATGCGAATTAGAAGTCGGTGGCGGAATTTACAGCTGTCCTTGTCATGGAAGTGAATTTAACATTAAAGGAGAAGTCTTAACAGGACCAGCTACAAAACATTTAAAAACTTATACCCTTACTACAGATGAAAAAAATATTTACTTACAGCTTTCTTAATTCAATTATTTTAACACTGATATTTACCCAAAAATCTTTGACGCAAGAACTTGAAAAAGATCCGCCAAATATGAATATGGATGCAGTTTTCAACCGTCCAACTATTACACCTGATGATTCTCCCATATCTATTGGAGGATATTTAGAAGCTAACACTATGCATAAAACTGATGATGAAGGAGATTCTGATGGATTATCTTTCCAAGCAAGAAGGTTGACTTTGTTTTTATCTTCTTCTATCACCAATCGTATAAAATTCATGACAGAAATTGAATTTGAAGATGGTGGAAATGAAGTGGAAATTGAATTTGCAGCCATGGACGTTGCTTTTCACCCTTTGCTAAATTTACGAGGTGGAATTGTAATGAATCCCATTGGAGCTTTTAATGAAAATCACGATGGTCCCAAATGGGAATTTATTGAACGACCAGATGTAGCAACAAGAATGATGGCTGCTACTTTATCTAATGCAGGTTTTGGATTACACGGAAAAACCCATCATAAAGATTGGATTTTTGGCTATGAAACTTATCTAACCAATGGATTTAATGGAAATATTATTTCTAATGAAAATGATAAAACTTATTTACCTGCAGGAAAAGAAGACCCCAAACGTTTTATGGAAAATGCAAGTGGAAAAGCAATGTTTACTGGAAAAATCGCAATAAAAAACCATCAATACGGAGAAATTGGTTTTTCTTATATGGGCGGAACCTATAATAAATTTGAAGATGATGGAGAAGATGTTGAAAAACCAGCCAATCTCAATGTTTTTGCTATAGATTTTAATACTGAAATTAAAAACTGGGGAACAAAATTTGTTGGAGAAACTTCTTGGATTCATGTAGATATTCCAAAAAACTACACCGAACAATATGGAAGCAAACAATTTGGTTTTTTTGTGGATATTATTCAACCAGTTTATAAAAACAAAATCTTAGATTGGGACGAAGCTGTTTTAAATTTAGCTGCAAGAATAGACTATGTAGATTGGAATGTTGGGAAATTTAAATCTACCCACACTAAAATTGGAGATGAACTTTTAGCAATTACTCCTTCTATTAGTTTTAGACCCACACCACAAACAGTTTTCAGAATTAATTATAGATATGAATGGCAAAAAGATATTATCAATAATCCCGCCGAACAAGCAGCAATTTGGTATGTAGGATTCAGTACTTATTTTTAATTTTTCAAAGAGAAAAGAATTGACTATAAGGTTATATTTTTTGAATTTAGGCTTTTCTTTTCTCTTTATTTTTCTTTTTCCAATCGTTTAATTATTTCTTTCATTTCAGCGATTTCTCTTTCTTGTGTTTCTATAATATCTTCTGCTAATTTTTTCACCTCAGCATCTTTTATAGCTGCATTTTTACTGGTTAAAATTGCAATAGAATGATGAGGAATCATCGCTTTCATCCATTTCACTTCGTCTATTGGAATTTGTTTTCTAACCAAAATTGTTGAGCAAATCATTAATGCTAAACTTCCAACAATTATTAAAGTATTTTTCTTTTTGTTTTTATACATTTTTCTCATAAATAAAAACATAATAATTGCCATCCCACTAATTCCAATAAAAGTCATATACATCCGCGTCCAGCTGAAAAAAACATGACTCCATTCATAAGTGTGAAAATACATGGTAATATACATAGAAACTGCTGAACACAGTAACATCAATATAAATTTTGAATAACTTGACTTTTTCATCTTAAATAATCTTTTGGTTTTCTTGAAAATACAATTTTATGTTTGCAAGATTTTTTTTAAAAAACTTTTAATTTAATCCTAAAAAGATTTTTTACAAGCCGAATTCTCTTTTAAATCTCTATTTTAGTCAGCTAAACTTTAAGCTTTAAAAATGAAAAAATCATTATTCTTTTTATTTTTTATAATTACCTCTATGAGTTATACACAAGAAAATATTTCTTTTCAAAAACCATCTAAAGAAATTCTGGATTTAGCAGATTATACAAGACCACCTTCTGTGATGATGGACAGCAAAAGAGAAACTATGATTTTAGTTTATCGACCAACTTATAAAACTTTGGAAGAACTAAATCGGGAAGACATGAAAATTGCAGGATTGAGAATAGATCCTAAAACAAATATTTCAAGTACAGTTTCTTATGTTAATAATTTAAAAATCAAAGGATTAAAAGATAAAAAAGAAAAACAAGTAAAAAATCTACCTAAAAATCCTAAACTGGCTCATTTTTCTTTCTCTCCTGATGAGAAATATCTTGCTTTTACACACACCACAGAAAAAGGAGTTGAACTTTGGACTGTAAAATTATCAAACGCAAAAGCTGTAAAAATAACTGAAGATAATCTGAATGCAAACTTAGGTAGACCTTACACTTGGTTAGGAAATTCAAAATCTTTTTTAATCAAAGCTTTACCTAAAGATAGACCCAGTTTAAAAGATGCTAAGAATGATTTACCTAAAGGTCCTACTGTTTCTACAGGAACGGGAGAGGTTTCGCAAAACAGAACTTATCAAGATTTGATTAAAACTCCTTTGGATGAAGAAAACTTTGAAACTTTAGCTACTTCAGAATTATATAAAGTAGATTTAAAAGGAAAAAAATCAGATTTTGCTGCTGCAGATATGTATTTGAGTCATTCGCTTTCGCCAAATGGAGAATATTTGATGATTTCTAAATTAGAAAAACCTTTTTCTTATATTGTTCCTTATCATAGATTTCCGCAGAAAACAGATATTTTCGACAAAGATGGAAAACACATAAAAACTGTAAATGAAGTTCCTTTAAATGAAATTTTACCCAAAGGATTTTCTTCTGTTAGAAAAGGAAAAAGAAATATGAATTGGCGTGCTGATCAACCTGCTACTTTATATTATGTAGAAGCTTTAGATGAAGGAGATCAAGCAAAAGAAGCTGATTTTAGAGATCAGATTTATCTTTGGGAAGCGCCTTTCAATAAAAATCCTGAAAAATTATTTAAAACTGAAATCCGTTTTGCAGGAATAGAATGGGGAGATGAAGAAAATGCTTTTATCAATGAATATTGGTATGATTCCAGAACAATAAAAACTCATTGGATAAATCCAAAAACTGGAGATTCTAAATTATTATCTGATCGAAATTTCCAAGATATTTATAATGATCCGGGAGATTTTCAAACTACAAAAAATGAATTCGGAAGAAATGTAGTGCAGATTGAAAGTAATAAAGCTTTATTAATCGGTGATGGTCACACTGCAGAAGGACAATTTCCTTTTATTGATGAATTGGATTTAAAAACTTTAAAAACCAATAGACTTTACACCATCAAAACAGAAGATAAAAAAGAAGATATCATAGAAATTTTAGATTTTAAAAAAGGAGATATTCTAATTATGAGTCAATCTCCTGTTGAATATCCTAATTTTTATGTGAGAAATATTCACTCTAATAAAACCAAAGCGATTACTAATTTTGAAAATCCTTTTAAAAGTTTAGAAAATATTCACAAAGAAGTAATTTCTTATCAACGTGAAGATGGAGTAAACTTAAGCGGAACTTTATATCTACCTGCTGATTATGATAAAAAAGAAAAATTACCTTTATTGATTTGGGCTTATCCCACTGAATATAAAGATAAATCTACCGCTGGAATGAGCAATAAAAACAAGAATTCTTTTACTTATCCAAACTATGGTTCTTTTGTATATTGGGTAACAAAAGGATATGCTGTTTTAGATGATGCTGCTTTTCCAATTGTTGGAGAAAATGAGGAAGAACCCAATGATACTTTTGTAGAACAACTGATTGCAAATGCAAAAGCTGCCATAGATGTAGTGGATGAAATGGGATACATCGATCGTAAAAAAGTTGGTGTTGGCGGACATTCTTATGGAGCTTTTATGACTGCTAATTTATTGACGCATTCTGATTTATTTGCTGTGGGAATTGCCAGAAGTGGAGCTTACAACAGAACTTTAACCCCATTTGGTTTTCAAAGTGAACAAAGAAATTTCTGGGATGCACCAGAAGTTTACAACAAAATGTCTCCTTTTATGAATGCTGAAAAAATGAAAACTCCTATGCTTTTAGTTCACGGAGAACAAGATAATAATATGGGAACTTTCACCATGCAAACTGAACGTTATTTTGAAGCTTTAAAAAACCTTGGTGCGCCTGTGAGAATGGTTTTATTACCAAAAGAATCTCACGGATATCAAGCAAAAGAAAATGTTTTACATTTATTGTGGGAACAAGATCAATTCTTGGAGAAATATTTGAAAAACTAAAAAGTATTTTCTAAAATAATAAAACCTCAAAATCCAGTTTATTTAAATTGAATTTTGAGGTTTTTTATTATAAATAATTTGATTAAATCGGTTTTACTAAATCTAAAAACCAATCTTTTACTTTTCCTTCTAAAAGATGAGATAATTTTTGCTCACAGGTTTTATGATAATCATTTAGCCATTTTATCTCTTCAGCAGTTAACATAGATTTGATGATGGAATCTGTAAAAAACGGACACCAAGTCAGGTTTTCAAATTCATAAAAATCATTCCACTCTGTTTCCATATATTCTTTTACAACTAATAAATTTTCATGACGAATTCCATATTTTCCAACAATATAATATCCAGGTTCATTAGATAAAACCATTCCTGGTTGAAGTGCTATTCCATTATATTCTCTTCTGATACTTTGCGGACCTTCATGAACATTTAAAAAACTTCCAACTCCATGACCTGTTCCATGATTAAAATCTTTTCCTTCTTCCCAAAGTGGTAAACGTGCTAAAACATCTATTTGAGATCCGCGAGTTCCTTTAGGAAATTTTGCCATAGATAAATTGATATGAGCTTTTAAAACTGTGGTATAATCTCTTTTAAATTCTTCGCTTACTTTTCCTAAAGCTAAAGTTCTGGTTATATCTGTTGTTCCTTCTAAATATTGTCCGCCAGAATCTATTAAAACACTTGCTTCAGCTTGAATTTCTGCACTTTTTTTCTCGTCAGGAGCATAATGAATAATCGCACCATTTCCTTTATAACCTACAATAGTTTCAAAACTAATTCCGACGAAATTTTCTTGTTGTTTTCTAAATTCTAAAAGTTTTTGACTGACATCATATTCTTTTAATTTCTTTTTTCCAGCATTGTGTTTCAACCAATACAAGAAATTTACCATCGCTACTCCATCTTTTATCATCACTTCTCTAAAGCCTGATAATTCTGTTTTATTTTTTATGGCTTTCATCAAATTCCCAGGAACTGGAGCTACATAAATTTCATTATTCTCTTCTACTGCATTAAAAATTGCTTGATTAGCATTTTCTGACAACCAAATTTTTTCATTTTTAAGTTGTTTAAGCTGTTCAAAAAATAAATCATAATCTTCTGTTTGAACATTAGAATCTTGCATTAAATAAGCTGCTTGCACATCTAACTTTTTTGTTTTTACAAAAAGCTTTGCAGAATTTTCTTTAATCAATAAATAACTTAAAAAAACAGGATTGCATTTCACATCGCTTCCTCTTAAATTTAAAGTCCAAGCTACATCATCTAAACTGGAAATAATATGAGCAGTTGCTCCTTTTTCTTTCATCTTCTGACGAATTTTTTCCAATTTACTTTCAACAGATTCTCCTGCTCTTTCCAAAGGTTGAACAAAAACAGGATTCATTCCTTCTGAAATTCTTTTTTTCCAAATATCATCTAACAAAGGCATATGAACCAATTGACGTTTTTCTTTTTCTAAACGCGTTTTTAAATCCACCCAATTTCCATGAGAAGTCACCAAAGCATTTACAGCTACTCTTGCATTTTTTGAAGTGATAGAAATAATCCAATCTACATAATTTACAGCATCCACTACTCTATCCTTAAACATGATAATTCCTGTGTCTTGAAGCTGTTCGCGAGCTTGTGTAAAATACCTTCCATCTGTCCACAATCCAGCTTTATCTTGTGTTACCACCACATACCCATAAGAACCTGTAAATCCTGAAATCCATTTTCTTTCTTGCCAAGCCTGGGGTAAATATTCACTCATATGAGGATCGGCAGAATATATAATAAAAGCATCTATATAGTTTTCTTTCATCACTGCGCGCAAAGCAGTTAACTTTTCTTTCACTGTCATAAAATCTTATTTTGAAAACGTAAATTTAAAGAATTATATCGAGTTTATATTTTGGTTTGATTAAGAATCTTAAAGTTCTATTTTTATTAACTTTTTGAAAAGAAAAACACAGCTATTTTCTCTTATTCTTCTTTATAAAATTGAAATAAACCAATCTATTATGCTTATTTTTGAAAAGTCTTTTTGACAAAACTCAAGAAATTTAAAAACAATATTTATGTCAAGAAAAGCCTCTGAATTAATTTTAAATCCTGATGGAAGCATTTATCACCTCAACCTCAAACCTGAGCATATAGCTGAACTCATCATTTTTGTGGGCGATCCTAATCGTGTTCCGCGTGTGTCAAAATATTTTGATGAAATTGAATTTAAAACTCAAAAAAGAGAAATTGTAACCCACACAGGAATTTTAAATGGAAAACGCTTAACAGCAATTTCTACTGGAATGGGAACAGATAATATTGATATTGTATTAAGCGAATTGGATGCGTTGGCAAATATTGATTTAAAAACTGGAGAAGAATTGCCTGATAAAAAAAGTTTACAAATTGTGAGATTGGGAACTTCTGGTGCTTTACATAAAGATATTCCTGTAGATTCTTATGTGATTTCTTCTCATGGTTTAGGTTTTGATGGTTTACTACACTTTTATGCGAATTCTGAAAAATTCAGAGATTTAGAATTAGAAAAAGCTTTTATGGATTTTTCTGATTGGGATGTAAACAAAGCGAAACCATATATGGTGGAAGGTTCTACTGCTCTTCGCGAAAAACTTTTTTCTGATAAAATCGGTGGTGTTGGAATAACTGCTACAGCTTCTGGTTTTTATGGACCACAAGGAAGGTTTTTAAGATTAAAACCGCATCCTGATGATATTCAAGGAATTTTAGGAAAATTCAGTTATAAAAATCATCGCATTACAAATTTTGAAATGGAAACTTCTGGAATTTATGGTTTGGCAAAAATGTTAGGACATCAAGCTTTGTCTTTAAATTGTATTATCGCCAATCGAGAAGCAGAAGCTTTTAGCGAAAATCCTTATGAAAGTGTAGATGCTATGATTCAATATGCTTTAGAAAAATTGACTAAATAATAAATTTACTTTTCTTTATTTCTTGTTTTTTTAGCTTTAATTTGTTATTTTTAATCATTCTAAATAATAAAACTTAAAACTATGAAAACCGCATCAATTTTAAACGACATTACTTATAATGAAACAGGAAATTCTCCTAAAGTAAGTTTAGTTATGACTTCTTATTTGGGAAAAGAAATCAGAATTGCTTTTAGAAAAAACCAATATATCGAAGAGCATTTCACGCCTTCTCCTATTGTGGTAGAAGTTTATGAAGGAGAAATAGAATTTGGAGCTGAAGGAGGTGTAATTACTTTATCTAAAGGAGATATGATCAGCTTAAAAGGAGGAATTAGACATGACCTCACTGCTTTAGAAGACAGTATTGTAAAACTGAGTTTGCACAAAAATGACAGTTATGGACATGTAAGAAATGTGATGAAAAGCGATTAAATAAAATAATTTTTATTTGAAAAATGCTTTGCTTTCTTAATCTTAATTTCAAATTCTTTAACTTTGTGGCATAAACAAAGAAATCATTTTTTATTGAAAAGTTAAATTTAGGCTTTCAATAGAATTTATTATTATTTATGCCTGTAGATGCCTTAATTCCTTTATTAATTCTCCTTGGTTTACTCATCAGTTTATTTGGATCTATTGTAGGGTTTGGCGGTGGAATTTTCATGGTTCCAATCTTGGTTGCTGTTTTCGGCTATGATTTAGATATTGCGGCAGGAACAGCGATGATTTCTTTAGTACCTTCTTCAATTATCTCTACTTTCCTCAATCGGAAAAAAGGACAAGTAGATTTTAAAGTTGGTTTTCTTTTAGAAGCTCCCACAATGATTGGTGTTGTTTTAGGAAGTTTAATTTTATCTTATTTTTCTTCTACTGGAAATTTATTGGTTTTAGAAATTGTTTTTGCCTTGATGATTTTAATTTTAGGCGCTTCTTTTTTTATAGGTAAAGACAAAGAAAGAAATGATAAAGATAGTTTTTTCTATAAACTCAACAAGAAAAAACCTGCTTTTGTATTTAAAAACGAAATAAACTTTGTGGCTTATCGCGTCAGTTTATATATGGCGTTATTTTTCGGTTTAGTTTCTGGTGCTTTAGCTGGTTTATTTGGTGTTGGCGGTGGTTTTATGAAAACACCTATCATGCTGAAAGTTTTTGAAATTCCTGCAAAAATTGCAGCGGGAACTGCTTTATTTATGATAGTTATCACCAGTATTACAGGTTCTGTGATGCACACCATGCAAGGACATATTCTTTTTGATAAATCTTGGCCAGTGGTTTTAGGTTTTACTTTAGGAGCGATTATTGGTTATAAAGTAAACACCCACCTCAAAGAGGATTTCCTCGAAAAATTAATCGGTGTTTCTTTGGTTACCGCTGCTTTGATGATGATTCTGAAATTTGTGGTGATAGGATAATTAAAGTAAATCTTTACTTTTCTTCATTAGTTAAATATCTTAAAATATTAATGTCAAAAATTAAGCTTACAACTGAAATTAATTCAGAAATTCATATTTGTTTTGATTTAGCAAGAAGTATTGATTTACATGAAATTTCAACAAAAAAAACAAACGAAAAAGCAATAGCAGGTAAAACTTCAGGATTAATTGCTTTAAACGAATTTGTAACTTGGGAAGCAACTCATTTTAATATTAAACAGAAATTAACTACAAAAATAACTGCTTTTGAAAGACCATATTATTTTGTTGATGAACAATTAAAAGGAATATTTAAGTCATTTCGACATGAACACAGATTTGAACAAATCAAAAATAAAGTAGTGATGATAGATGTTTTTGAGTTTGAATCTCCACTTGGATTATTAGGAAAAATTTTCAATAAATTAGTATTGACAAATTATTTGCAAAACTTACTTATTGAAAGAAATAAGATTATTAAAGAATACGCAGAAACAGATAAATGGAAGTTAGTATTAAATGGAAAATAATATCTATAACCCAAAATATGTGAAGAATCTTTTTAATAAAATGAGCAGCTCATATGAGCGAATGAATTATATAACTTCATTTGGCTTTTCAATTCGTTGGCGAAAACAATTTTTAAATTCATTTAAATCTACAGATCAAAAAGTTGAAGTCATAGATTTATTAACAGGAATGGGAGAAACTTGGAAAGCAATAAAATATAAATTTCCAAATTCAAACTTAACAGTTCTTGATTTTTCAGATGGAATGCTGAAATATGCAAAACATAAAAACAAAGAGAAATTCAAAAACGAAATTATCATTTCACAACAAGATGTATTGCAAAATAATCTTCCAAGCAATCATTTTGACTTTGTAACCTGTGCTTTTGGATTAAAAACTTTTAATTCTAAACAATTAAGCATTTTAGCTGCTGAAACAAAACGAATTTTAAAACCTGGAGGGCAATTTTCTTTTGTAGAAGTTTCAAAACCAAATAATAAGATTTTAAGTTTTTTGTATGGTTTTTACTTAGGTAAAATTATTCCTGTTTTAGGTAATTTTTTCCTCGGTAGTCCTAAAGAATATAAAATGCTTTGGAAATACACTCATCAATTTAAAAATACAAAAAATGCACAGAAAATATTTATCAACAAAGGACTTGAAGCTAAGTTTGTTTCTTACTTTTATGGCTGTGCAACAGGTATTAGTGGTAAAAAAGAAAAGTAATAAAAAAGTTGATTCTCAATTTATAAATAAAAAATAAGAAATCTTTTAATATAATTCGATAAAGTAAAGTATTAAAAAAATTGCGTATTTTTGCGTGCGATGAACAATTGTAGTAATAATTTTAAATAAAATGAAAACAAATACTAATCCACAGCAGGTAAGAAATTATAAACCTTTAATTTGGACTTTAACTTTAGCCATAAACGGATTAATAGCTATTGCTTTTTTCTTTCCTGAAACGGAATCTCTTAAAAGTTATGATTTTTCATTTCTGCCTTTACTCAACGCTATTCTTAACAGCTTAGCTTTTGTTTCTTTAGTCATTGCTTTGTTTGCTATTAAACAAAAAAACATCAAAAGACATAAATCTTTTGTTTTATTAGCATTGTTTTGGACAAGCATTTTTTTAGTTTCCTATTTGCTATATCATTTCTCAACGCCTTCAACAAAATTTGGCGGCGAAGGTTTTATCAAAATAATATATTTCATTATTTTATTAACCCATATCGTTTTAGCTGCTATTATTGTTCCGCTTGCTTTGATTTCAATTGGACGCGGTTTAAATATGGAAATACAAAAACACAGAAAAATTGCAAGATGGACTATGCCAATATGGTTATATGTTAGTTTAACAGGCGTGATTATCTATTTGATGATTTCACCATATTATTAAATTATTTAAAATTTTCTTCAAATAGAAAAACTACACTTTTTAATAATTAAACCACTGCTCTACTGTTTTTTTAGGAAATAAAAATCTTAAAGGTCCTTCTGCATAACTTGCTGCTTCATAAGGATTATAAATTAAGATTACCTCATTTTCTTTTACCGCAATATTTTCTGGTAAAACAAATTTTCCATCTTCAAATAAAAAACCTTTAGAATTGATATCTGCCTCAGCAGGAATTTCATATTGTCTTCTAAAAGCTTCTTCCACAAAATCTGTAAAAGCTGGAACATCTGAAATTAAATCTTGATGAGTGAGTAATTTTCCTGTTTTACGATCAAAATTCATAAAATGAGTTCCCCCATATCCGTGAGCTCCTCCTGTGAAAATGTAAAAATTCGTTTTTAAAACTATGTTTTTTCCTTCTTTATTTTCTACTTCTTGTGTTATTTTTAATTCATAAGAAGTCATAGATTTTGGAAACTCTTCTTTAATTTCAAAATATTCATTTTTAAAATTTTCAAGTGCTTCTTCTATAGATTTTGCTTGAGGTTTTTCTTCATTTATATGTAGTAATTTACTCAGATGATTTGCATTTTCTTTATTTACTTGTGAAGAAAATTCATCTTCTCCTTCAAAAACCAAATATTCTACTTCCATCTCAGGACAATCTTGATTTTCACAATCTTTCAACGTAGTAGAATCTACAGCAATCTTTTCAAATTCTACTTTAGTATTTTCTGTTTTTTCAATTTCTTTATTACTGTCTTTTTTGTCGTTTTTACAGCTGATAAAAAACAACATCACCCCGAAAAATAAAATATATTTTTTCATAATCTAAAAGTTTTGAGTTGATAAAGGTAAAACTATTTTGTTTATCTGCCTGCGAAAGTTAAATTTGTATTTCTTAAATCTTGATTTATGAAACTCAACACTAAATTTATACACGGCGGACAAAAAGACACTGATCCTGCTTATGGAGCTGTAATGCCTCCTATTTATCAAACTTCTACTTATGCTCAATCCACTCCTGGCGGACACAAAGGTTTTGAATATTCAAGAACTGGAAATCCGACCAGAAATGCTTTAGAAAAATCTATTGCCAGCATTGAAAATGGTAAACACGGATTGGTTTTTGGCTCTGGAACAGCTTCTATTGATGCAGTTATGAAACTTTTAAATCCTGGTGATGAAGTCTTATCTATCAATGATTTATATGGAGGAACGTATAGATTATTTACTAAAATATTTAAAAATTTTGGTTTAAAATTCAATTTTATCGGAATGCATGATTCAGATAAAGTAAAAGCTGAAATCACAGAAAAAACCAAAATGATTTGTATAGAAACGCCTTCTAACCCGATGATGAATATTGTAGACATTAAAGCATTGGCTGAAATTGCTAAAGAGAAAAATATTCTTTTAGTAGTTGACAATACTTTTGCCACGCCTTATCTTCAACTTCCTTTAGATTTAGGAGCTGATATTGTTACCCACAGCGCTACAAAATATTTAGGCGGACATAGTGATGTGGTTTTAGGCGCTTTAGCTGTAAAAGATGATAAATTAGCAGAAAGATTATATTTCATCCAAAATGCAAGTGGAGCTATTGCTGGACCTATGGATAGTTTTTTAGTTTTAAGAGGAATAAAAACATTGCATTTACGCATGCAAAGACATTGTGAAAATGGAAAAGCTGTGGCAAATTTCCTGCGTAATCATCCGAAAATAGATCGTGTTTATTGGCCAGGTTTTGAAGATCATCCCAATCATGAAATAGCTAAAAAACAAATGAAAGATTTTGGCGGAATGCTTTCTTTTACCACAAAAAAGGATTCTTTAGAAGAAGCTGTTTCTATTGTTGAAAAACTGAAAATCTTCACTTTAGCAGAATCTTTAGGCGGAGTAGAATCCTTAGCCGGACATCCAGCAAGTATGACGCACGCTTCAATTCCTGCTGAAGAAAGAGAAAAAACTGGTATAAAAAACTCTTTGATTAGATTGAGCGTAGGAATTGAAGATGAAGAAGACTTGATTGAAGATTTAAAACAAGCCTTAAGTTAATTGGAGTTTTCAACAATATAAAAGACTAAAAATAGTTATTTAAACAATAACTTTGCTGCATGAAAAAATTATTTATTTTATTTTTTATCTCCTTTTCTTGGAGTTTATATCCTCAAAATCAATCTAATGCTTGGGAGGGATATTTTTCTTTTTTCAAAATTAAAGATGTTGCTGTTGGAAATAATTTAATTCTTGCCGCTTCAGAAAATGCTATTTTCACTACAGATATTTATTCTGATGAACAAGAAGAAATCACCAGTTTAGAAGGATTATCAGGAGATGAAATTTCAGCAATTACATTTATTGAAAATAAAGAGTTAATAGTAATTGGTTATGAGAACGGCTTGATTCAAACCTATGATTTAAACAGTAAAAAAACGAAATCTTATATAGATATTCTTCAAAAACCTACCATCACTCCAAATGAAAGACCTATCAATGATTTTTATATTTATGGAAATCATATTTATATTTCTACTAATTATGGAATTTCTAAATTAAATATTGATAAATCTGAATTTAGTGATACTTATTATATTGGAGATAGCGGAGATAAATTAGGCGTAAATTCTTCCAGTGTTTATGATGATCATATTTTTGCAGCTACACAAGGAGGAGGTTTGAGGTATGCACATATTTCAAATACTAATATTGTTGATTATAATGAATGGCAACAAGTTGAAAGCGGAGAAATTCAATTTACTTTTGATTTCCAAAATCAGCTTTATATTATTGCTAATAATGTTTTAAAAATTTTTGATGGAAACTCTTTTTCACAAATCACAAATTTTCAATCAGAAGTAAAAGATGTAAAAGTAAACGGAAATTATTTTGCTGTAACTTTTAATAATCGTGTGCAAGTTTATGATCAACAACTGAATATGGTTTCAAATTATTCGCCTAATGAATTTCAACCTCAACTGAACACCAGTATAGTTTTTGAAGGTTCTTTATATATTGGAGATGAAGAATTTGGTTTGGTAGAAACTGCTCTAAACAGTAGTTCTCATCTTGAATATTTGAGTCCAAATGGTCCTTTAAGAAATGATATTTTTGATATGGATGTAGTTCAAGGTGAACTTTGGGCTGCTTATGGAGAATATGATGTTTATTATAATCCATATCCTTTAAGAAAAAGAGGAGTTAGTCATTTATCAGAAAAACAATGGATTAATTTTCCTTATGAAGATTTCCCTGGAGAAAACAGAAGTATTACCAGTGTGAAAATAAATCCTTCAAATCCTGAGCAAGTTTATTTTGCTTCTTTTCATGATGCTTTAATGGAAATTAATGATGATCAAATTGTAAATTTTTACAATACAGATAATAGTAATTTAGAACCTTCAGAACATCCAAATGAACGCCCTTATGCTTTTCGTATAGGTCCGATGGATTTTGATCCTGAAGGAAATTTATGGTTTGCAGCCAGTTCAACTTCAAAAGGTTTAATAAAATTCAAACCTGGAGGAAATGCTAACAGTTTTGAGAAAATTGATATTACCAGTGTTTTACCTCAACCTCTCTCTAATCTTGGTTTTGGAAGCTTAACCATTGACAATTCTGGAAATGTCTATATAGGTTCTTATAGAGAAGGTTTTATAGGTTTTAATCCGCAAACCAATAAATTTGCAAAAATAAAAGGAGATGGAAAAAACATGCCCAGCAACCATGTTAGAGCTTTAGCAGTAGATCATAATAATCAGCTTTGGATTGGAACAGCACAAGGTTTAAGAATTTTATATAGTCCTTCTCAAATGTTTGAAAACCCCAATACTTCTGTAAACAATATTGTTTTCTTAGATGATGATGGTATTGCACAAGAGTTATTTGCCAACTTATTTATCACAGATATCGCTGTGGATGGAAACAACAATAAATGGGTGGGTTCTACAGCTGGAGTTTACCAAGTTTCTTCTGATGGACAAAAAACAAATCATCATTTTACTACAGAAAATTCTCCTTTACCTTCCAATAATATCAACAGCATTAAAGTGGATGGAACAACAGGAAAGGTTTATATAGCCACCCAAAAAGGATTGGTTGCTTTTAGAGGTTCTGCTACTTCTGCTCAGCAAAATTTAGATAATGTTAGGGCGTATCCCAATCCTGTCAGACCAAGATATGAAGGAATGGTAACCATTGATGGTTTAATGAAAAATTCAAATGTAAAAATAACAGATATTGAAGGAAATTTAGTTCATGAAGAATTTTCTCAAGGAGGAAGTATTCAGTGGGATACCAAAGCTTTTGGAAAACATAAAGTAGATTCTGGCGTATATTTAGTTTTGATTACTTCTGAAGATCAATCAGAAACTAAAGTAACTAAAATTATGATTATTCGTTGATGTATATTTCTACAAAAGCAATTGTTTTACGCAGTATTCGCTATGCAGAATCAGATTTAATTGTAAAGTGTTATACAGCTTCTGATGGATTAAAATCTTATATTCTTAGAGGAATTTTAAAATCTAAAAAAGGAAAAATAAAAGCTGCTATTTTTCAACCTTTAAGCGTACTTGAAATTGTTGCTCGACACAAAAATAAAGGAAATTTAGAATACATTAAAGAAGCCAAAACAGCAGTTATCAACTATTCCATACAAAGTGATGTTTACAAAACATCTATGGCTATTTTTTTATGTGAAGTTATCCAAAATGCTATACAAGAAGAAGAACAGAATAAAAATCTATTTGAATTTTTAGAGAAATCTATTACTTGGTTAGAAAATCATAAAGAAATTGCGAATTTTCATTTATTTTTCTTGGTGAGTTTCACCAAATATTTAGGAATTTTCCCACATTTAGGAGAAGAAAAATATCCGTTTTTTAATCTTCAACAAGGACATTTTGAAAATCATGAAAATGATAATTATTCTGTTAGCGGAAAAAACACTGAACTTTTAAAAAGATTAATTTCTTTAGAAATAGAAGATTTACCCACTTTAAAACTCAACAGAAAAATCAGACAAGATTTTCTTGTTTTTATACTTTCTTATTATCAAATACAACTGCAAGGATTTTCAAAACCCAAATCTTTAGAAGTATTAAATCAGCTGTTTTCTTAAAAAGAAAAAACCCTTAAAAAAGTACTTCTTTAAGGGTTTTATCAAATTATATAATAATGTTTTTTAAACTGTCATCACTTCTTTTTCTTTGACTTCAAACATATCATCAATTCTCTTAATATATTTATCTGTCAAATCTTGAATATCACCTTCAACATTTCTTTGTAAATCTTCCGAAAGATCTAAGCTTTTTACTTCGTTGTTTGCTCCTTTTCTTTCATTTCTTACACTGATTTTTGCTTCTTCAGCTTCAGCTTTAGCTTGCTTTACTAATTCTTTACGTCTTTCTTCTGTTAAAGGAGGGACATTGATAATCACACTTTCTCCATTATTAGAAGGATTAAATCCTAAATTAGCTACCATTATTGCTTTTTCAATTTCAGGAATTAAAGACTTCTCAAACGGACGTATAGTTATGGTTTGCGCATCAGGAGTATTGACATTTCCCACTTGACTTAAAGGGGTTAAACTTCCATAATAATCCACTTTTACTGTGCTCAGCATACGTGGACTGGCTTTTCCTGCACGAATATTTGCAAATTGTTTTTCCAGAAAATCTAAAGCATCACTCATTGCTTTTTCTGTACTTTTAATTACTGATTTTATATCCTCATCCATTTTTAAAAACTTTTAAATAAACTTCTTACTTTAATTCTGTATTAACCATTTACAGTGGTTCCAATTTTTTCTCCTGAAACAACTTTTAATAAGTTTCCAGGTTTGTTCATATCAAAAACAATAATAGGCAATTCATTTTCTTGACTTAAAGTAAAAGCTGTGGTATCCATAACTTTTAATCCTTTATTCAATACTTCTTTAAAACTTATCAAATCAAATTTAGTTGCATTTTTGTCTTTTTCAGGATCAGCAGTATAAATTCCATCTACTCTTGTTCCTTTTAAAATCACATCAGCTTCCATTTCTATAGCTCTTAAAACTGCAGCTGAATCTGTTGTGAAATAAGGATTTCCTGTTCCTCCACCAAAAATAACTACTCTTCCTTTTTCTAAATGTCTGATTGCTTTTCTTCTGATAAAAGGTTCTGCCAACTCATTAATATCTACAGCAGATTGTAATCTTGTAGGAATTTCAGCATCTTCACAAGCGCTTTGTAAAGCTAAGCCATTGATAATTGTTGCCAACATTCCCATATGATCAGCTTGAACGCGATCCATACCTCTACTTGCGCCAGCAACTCCTCTGAAAATATTTCCACCGCCAATTACAATAGCTACCTCAACACCTTTATCTGCAACAGATTTAATTTCTTTAGCATATTCTGCTAAGCGTTTGGGATCAATTCCATATTGACGTTCTCCCATTAAGGCTTCTCCTGATAGTTTTAAAAGAATGCGTTTATATTGCATAATGTATTTAATATGAAGTTTGGCAAATATAAGTATATTCTTTTTCTTATTTCATTATCCTTTAAAAAAAGGAAAAGATTTCATTAAAAATGATGATAAAAACTTTCTTTAAAAATTGCTTAATTCTCTAAAATCAGATAATTTTCATTTAATTCCTCTGTTTTCTTCACTTAAAAACGTTAAAAAAGAAATTTATTAACGCACAGTTTGAGATTCCGTCAAATAATCATTAAGATGCGGTTTTTTAAAATTAAACTCTAAAAATAGATTCCAAATGGATATTTATGAAGTTATCGCCATGTGCGCTTATCTCTTATTAATGATGGGAATAGGTTTTTATTCTTATCGAAAATCAACCAGTAATTCTGAAGAATTCTTAATCGGCGGAAGAAAATTAGGGCCAGCTGTTACTGCACTTTCTGCTGCAGCTTCAGATATGAGTGGTTGGCTTTTAATGGGATTACCCGGAGCGATGTATTTTTCGGGTTTATCCAGCGCTTGGTTAGCCATTGGTTTAACTATTGGAGCTTATTTAAATTATGTTTTTGTTACGCCAAGACTGAGGGTTTATACAGAAGTAGCACAAAATGCCATTACGCTTCCTGTGTTTTTTGAAAATAGATATAAAAATGATAATCACCTTTTAAAAATTGCTTCTTCTATATTTATTTTAATATTTTTCACTTTATACACTTCTGCAGGGATGGTTGCAGGCGGAAAACTTTTTGAATCTGCTTTTGGTTTAGATTACCAAGCTGGTTTATGG
>Ga0079226_10000340_pt1 | contig 32138 bp, 33 predicted proteins | sample Poulit2014_FD_76345 | JGI IMG/M metagenome (GOLD analysis project Ga0079226, IMG submission 76345) | Agricultural soil microbial communities from Georgia to study Nitrogen management - Poultry litter 2014 | ecosystem: Environmental > Terrestrial > Soil > Agricultural land | place: USA: Georgia...
CATCTGCTTTGATACTCTTAAAATAGCATCTATTAAGCTCATCATCACCGCCTTGCTCTCTGCCGGCTTGAGCCTGCTTTTTCAAAGCACCAGAAGCAAACAATGCCAACGCTACTACTGCAAACACTATAGCAAGACATTCAACTAAGCAGCTGTGTATTCATCCTCAGCCAAGGAGGCACACAATGCGCTACGATAAACGCTATAACGCATGGGAACACCGCTTCAAAATTAAAGGGGTCGCTTATTTAATTCGCTGCACCGCTAAAAGCCATACGGTTTTCTTACTGATTGACGTTAATAACAGCGATCTTAAGTTGCAGTATAAGTTTGGTAGCCGCAGTGCCTTTGATCGCACCTGGGGCGATATGCCGCCGAGCTTTGTAAGCAATGCCCATGTGGATCCCGATATTGCTGTGCTAGTGTTTAAACGCTGCTATCGGTTTGTCTATCACATGCTAACAACGAGCGCAAAGTGCCCGTGTACCGCAAAGTCGCGCAGCGCTTATGCCGGCAGTTTGGCTACTATGTGGAAGAAGATGATGGTAATTTCCAGTTTTATAAAATGAAATAAAAATCAAACCAGCAAACCTCACTGGATGTAAGTGCCTAGGCATGCAACCGATTATTGCTATTGCAACACACAATACCGACGCACCTAAAAGGAATATATAAATGGCCATAGCATTGGAATTAATAGATATCATCGTGCCCATCGCCACAATAAAAACTAAGTACCCCGGCGGTTGGGCGCAGTGCTTGGCCGATCACGCCGAGGATATACGCGGCGGTGCCATCTGGTATGACGAGCGTTTGTTTCGTGATGGCGCCATGGCGCCCGACATGGCGGCGGCCATATTGAAGCAATGGGAAAGCAAAGGGTTCGAGCTAACCCGCGTGCATAACAATGAAACTGTTTGGCAGGATGTGTGTGTAGTAGAACCCGTAACACTTGCGCCTACGCGCCCCTGCGAGTGGCTGGCAGTCGATAAAGCTAATAGCTGTGGGTATTTGGCGTGGCTGCCTCAAGGTGAGGTGATGTCACGGAAGCACTTTATGAAATAAAACATGGAAATTATCAATTAAGAGTGTTCACTTAGGTTCGGGCAGAACCCAAGATGTTGGCTATAAATTAGCAGAAAGTAAAACCGCTAAAGGTAGCTGGGCTACTTGAGCGTGATTATCACGAAGCACTACATACGGAAAAGAAAAGGGGAAAAGCAAAACCAACAAAGTAAGTGCGGAAAAGACCATAAAATGCGGAAATAAAAAAGCACCTGCAGACATTTATAGTTTCTTGCAAGTGCTTAATTTTATTGCATTAAATTGGTGCCCGGGGCCGGAATCGAACCGGCACGAGAGTTACCCCTCGAGGGATTTTAAGTCCCTTGCGTCTACCTATTTCGCCACCCGGGCGGGAGGCTAGCTATGTATAGCTTAAATTTGGAGGTGCGGGCCGGAATCGAACCGGCGTACACGGAGTTGCAGTCCGCTGCATCACCACTCTACCACCGCGCCTTAGAATGGATCTTAAACTGGAGCGGGAAACGAGACTCGAACTCGCGACCCCAACCTTGGCAAGGTTGTGCTCTACCAACTGAGCTATTCCCGCTTTGCATTACTAGGAAGCTAGTTTTAGCTTCGTTGTGTGCGGCGTGCATTTTACATGAGGGGCTTGCCCTGTCAAGCATGTAAAACGCACCTGCCGATTCTTTGCACAACCAAGCTATTGAGTGCTTAACAAAGCAGCAAAGTGTTGCTTATTTGCCCTCTTCAGATTCTGTAGCCCATAACATAGGCCAAGCAGCACGTAGGTAGTGCACCATAGACCACAACGTAAGCACTGTAGCCACATAAAGCAGAAAGTAGGATAGCCACAACTGCCAAGTCATGATAATTGTGCCAGTAACACCCACCGCCGGTGGATAATACAATAGCAAAGCAATGGCCACCATTTGCACAATTGTTTTTAACTTGCCCAGCCAGCTTACGGCAACTGCACCCCGCTCACCAAGCTCAACCATCCATTCGCGCAGCGCCGATACTGCTATTTCACGTGAAATAATCACCAACGCTGGAATAGTCATCCACAAATTATGGTGGCTGTGTGCGAGCAATACTAGCGCAACACCTACCATGAGCTTGTCGGCCACTGGGTCGATAAAAGCACCAAAACGAGTGGTTAAGTTCATCCGACGAGCTAAATAGCCATCTAAAGCATCTGTGATGCTGGCAATTACAAATAGCGTTGCTGCAATTATTGGGCTTGATTTAAAAGGCAGAAAAAACACTAACACCAACAAGGGTACTGATGCCAAGCGCGCTAGCGTTAACAGGTTAGGAATGTTCAATATGGTCGCGTAGTTTATTTTTTGCATGGCACTTCTTGTTCTCGGGTCTTGTGTGTTTGAACGCTGCTAATTCATTCGTGCAGCCAAGCATAGATGGTGTTTGCCATTTGTGGCCCTATGCCTTCGACATCCGCAATAGCTTCTGCAGAGGCATTGCGCAGTTGGGTTAAACCACCAAAATGGTGCAATAAAGCTCTTCGGCGTTTAGGGCCAACACCAGGAATACCTTCTAGGGCAGAACCTGTGCTACTTTTTTGGCGCCGTGCGCGATGCCCTATTAAGGCAAAACGGTGCGCTTCGTCACGAATCTGCTGCAGCAAGTGTAACCCCCTATTCTCTGGGGGCAAGACTATTACAGCCCCATCTTGTTTATGCAACCGTTCCTCGGTGTTGGCTTTTTTACCCGGCGCCTGGCTAATGCCCAAAATTTGCACTTCGGGTAAGCCTAACTCGGCCAGTACTTGTGCTACGCGGTTAACTTGGCCCTTACCGCCATCAATAAGGAGCAAGTCTGGCATAGGCTGTTCACTTTGCAAGGAGCGCTTGTAACGTCTTTCCACTGCTTCAGCAAGAGCAGCATAGTCATCACCCGCTTTGGCAGGGTTTACGTTATAACGGCGATAATCCTGCTTCATAGCACCTTGCGAACTAAACACCACACAAGCAGCCACCGCTTTTTCACCACCCGTGTGGCTGATATCAAAACACTCTATGCGTTCAGGCAATACAGATAACGACAAGGCTTTTTGCAAGGCACTGAAACGCTCGGCAAGTTGTTCTTTGTCGGCGAGCAGCGTTAACAAAGAGGTCTTGGCATTTTCCTGCGCCAAGCGCAGCCATGCTTGCCGTTGGCCACGCACCTGGGAAGCAAAACGTATACGCCGGCCTGTTTGTTGAAATATAGCAGCACTAATATTGCTCGCATCTAACGGCTCACTCATTAGCACTTCCTTGGGCAACTGCGCACCATCATTTTCGTTGAGATAATATTGCGCAAGGAAAGTTTCCAGCACATCGGTAAGTGGCAGATCAAGTTGCAAGGCTAATGAATGGCTTTTATGGCCAAGCAAGCGGCCATTACGGATGCTTAATTGCTCCACCACTGCTTGGCCGTGGCGGCTGAGCACACTAAATACATCCACATTTGCCGAAGTGCTGCCTGTGTCCACATGTTGCTTTTGCTGAATAAGCCGGAGTGCGGCTATTTGATCCCTCATTTCAGCCGCCTTCTCATACTGCAGGCTATGTGCCGCAGCTAGCATTTGCGCCTCAAGGGTTGCTAATACTTCTTGATCTCGGCCTTCTAAAAAGTCTACTGCTAAGCGCACTTGTTCAGCGTACTGCTGCGCTGTTACATAGCCCACGCACGGTGCTGTGCAACGGTTTATTTGATATTGCAAACAAGGCCGGGAGCGTTGCTTAAACATGGTGTCATGGCAGTTACGCAACTTGAACACTTTCTCGAGCACATTTAATGCTTCTTTAACGCTCCCCACGCTGGGGTAAGGGCCGAAATACAAGCCTTTTTTGTTACGCTTGCCTCGGTGGAAACTTGCGCGCGGGAAACTGGTGCTTTGGTCTAGCAAAATATAAGGGTAAGATTTGTCGTCCCGCAACAGGATATTATAGGGCGGCCGATGTTTTTTAATGAGCGCTTGTTCAAGTAAAAGCGCCTCAGTTTCGTCGTGAGTAACTGTTACTTGGGCATCGGCTACGCGCTTAAGCATGGCTGCGGTTTTGCGGCAAGCGACTTGGTTGATAAAGTAACTCGATAGGCGAGCGTGTAAATCGCGCGCTTTGCCTACATATAAAATATTGCCGCGCTTATCAAAGAAGCGGTATACCCCAGGTTTTCGGGTACACCGCTCAACAAAGGTTTTACCATCAAATTTAATATTCAAAACTACTCTATTGTTCTATATGCCCCACATCTACCATGCCATGACGAATGGCAAGTAGCGTCATTTCCACATCACTATTAACACCGAGTTTTTCATAAATTCGGTAACGGTAAGTGTTCACTGTTTTGGGCGAGAGGTAAAGCTGATCGGCAATGTCTTGCACTTTATGGCAGTTAATGATGAGTGTCATTACTTGCAACTCACGCTCCGATAAGCTTTCGATAGGCGTTGACGAGCCTGTGTAGGCTTTTAAGGCCATTGCCTGTGCAATATGCGGGCTAATGTAGTGCTGCCCTGCGTTAACTACTCGAATTGCACGGATCATTTCATCAATCCCTGTGCCTTTAGTTACATAACCCACTGCACCAGCTTGCAATACGCGTGAAGGAAAAGGCTCATCTTCGTATGCGGTAACAGCAATAATTTTAATAGCATCGTAATAGCGCACAAGCTTTTTGGTTGCCTCTAGCCCCCCCATGCCAGGCATACGAATGTCCATCAACACCACATCAGGTTCATTTTCTCGCGCCAGTTCGATTGCTTCCTCGCCACTTGCAGATTCTGCAATTACTTCTATGCCACGCACATCCTGAAGCATGCGCGAAAGGCCGGTACGCACTAATGCATGGTCATCAACAATCATAATTTTCAACATCTTTTAACCCTTAATAGCAAATAAGCATATGTTGCTGTTATTTTTTTAGTGAGACATAAGGCCTTATGTGTTGAAAAAGAGTAGCCACCCGCCTCTCACAAAAGGGAGTGACGTCAGAGTGACGTCACTGTAAAAAACGTACAAAAAAAGAGCATAAAAAAAATTAAACTTCTTCAAAAAACAACCGAAAGTTAGCAGGCGCTTACACTGCATAGCAAGCTAGGCTGCATCTACAAATTTAACCTTAAGATAACAGGTTAATTATTTAGAATCTTCTGTAGGCATAAACCTTAAAAAAACAATCCTTAGCGTACCCCCCTATCAGCTTAAGCTTACAGCCTAGCGGCCATTTGCTTACAGCAATAATTTGTTTGCGCATCACCTACTTTAGCAAATATCTTATTTGCCATATAGATGCTAAAGGGGCAACGCAGCCACTAAGTGCTTACATTAACTATGGCAAACAAGATGGCGTATTACCCCCATCGCTAAGCACACGCATTTATTTCTACAATTGCTAAGCCGAATACCATAAAAAGCCCGTAAGAAACCCAAAGCTAACAATTGATAGGCTCATGCGTTAAGCATGTAATTGTGGATAAGATAGGCTGAGGTTTTCGAGAAACTAAGGGCAAACTGGGATAAGCTGCTGTTTTTTTATGCGAACTAAATAAACGAACTTGACTGGCAGGCAAACTCCGTTATTATGCGTCCTCAGCAATGCATATTGCTCTCTTTTAGGAGGAGTGGCAGAGCGGCTGAATGCAACGGTCTTGAAAACCGTCGAGGATTTGCGTCCTCCGTGAGTTCGAATCTCACCTCCTCCGCCAAACACAGGCCCTTGATATACAAGGGCTTTTTTATTCCTCCACTTAGCCTACCAATTCCATTTTTTTCTATGCCCTGCAAAATAGCAATCCCTCGCTTTACCCCTGTATATTGATCTCGATCTATTTTTATTAAACGACATTGCATTACCATCGTGCGCCCTTGGTTAACCTTCATGCGCTGATGAGATTGCCAAGGGACAACAACATTTAACGCAAATGCAAAAGGATGCACACTTATGCTCAAGTGGTTCCGTAGACTCTCTGCTTTGGGGATTATCGGCCTTGCTCTCGCTTTCGTGGTGAGCATGATATTACCCCACCTTCGTACCACCACTAGTGATATTACAGTGGATATTAACGATCCAATACTCATTAAAAAGGGTGAGTATGTGGCCCGCACAGCCGACTGCTTCGCATGCCATACCACACTCGATGGTGCAGACTATGCTGGCGGGTTGCCCATGTTAACCCCGCTTGGCGCCATTTATTCCACCAACATTACCCCAGATATAGAAACGGGCATTGGCAGCTACAGTTTTGATGATTTCAACAACGCTGTGAAGCACGGCGTGCGCAAAGACAACAGTGCACTCTACCCTGCTATGCCTTACCCCTCTTATCAAATTATGCCTGATGAAGATGTGGCCGCCATGTATGCCTATTTTATGTCAGCTGTGGCACCGGTAAAACTAGAAAATAAAGCCAGTGAATTGCCGCCCGTGTTTAATTGGCGCTGGCCGTTAGCATACTGGCAAGCTATTTTTGCACCTGAACGCGAATTTGTTGCCGAGCATGAAGACCCCGTGCTAAACCGTGGCCAATATTTAATCGAAGGCCCTGGCCACTGTGGTTCGTGCCACACTGAGCGCGGCATTGGTTACCAAGAAATCGCCTTGTCGAACCTGCATTCTAACCGCTTTTTAAGTGGCGCTACTATTGATGGTTGGCGTGCTAAAAGCCTACGTGGCGAGCACAAAGGCTTAGGAATTTGGAGCACAGACGAACTCATAGACTTTTTCAAAACCGGCCGTACAGATATTACTGCCGCTTTTGGAGCGATGGCTGAAGTTGTTGAACACAGCACGCAGTACATGACTGATGATGACTTGCATGCTATGTCTGCTTATTTAAAAACGCTTACCCCCACACCAGGCAAAGCAGTGGAAGCCAAAACCGTGGTAGATACCACCACACAAAAACTACTTGATGGTGAATACGATTCGCGCGGCGCCTTGCTTTATGTGGAATATTGCCAAGTGTGCCACCGTGCAGACGGGCAAGGTGTGGCACGTATTTTCCCTGCGCTAGACGGTAATAGCGCTGTGTTTACTGAAAACGCAGAATCTGTATTGCAAATCACCTTAAGTGGTGGCCGCATGCCAGAAACCCCACACGACCGCATGGCCTTCAGCATGCCGGCATTTAGCTTCATGAGTGATGCTGATATTGCCGAAGTGGTTAATTATATTCGTAATAGCTGGACCAACGAAGCAAGTGTAATCGACGTGCATGACGTGGTTGAAATGCGCCATTTCCTAAGCAAAAAACCTCAAGTAGGCACCGACTTGCCACCACACCTAGGCACCAATAACCCTGCGGGAGCTAGCCATGAATAAGTTTTCGTTGCGCACGGTTGCGCCTTTCGCCCTCACCACCATGTTTGCCCTTAGCCTGGCAGCTTGCGACAAACCCCAGCCTGTGGAACGCGCCGCTGCCACCTATGAATTAGTATCACTAGAAGATGCTAATAAAGACATTGGCGCCTATGTGATCCCTCAAGATACGTCGATTTTAGACGAACCCAATGCAGATGAGATTATCTACGGCAAACGTTTATTAAATGAAACCAAACGCTTATTGCCCGAAAATGTGGGAGCTAGCATGAACTGCAACAGCTGCCATATTGCTCAAGGCAAAGTGCCACTTGGCGACCCATACATTAACAGCTACAACTTTTACCCTAAGGTAATGCCACGTGCAGGTAAAGAAGTTGATTTAGAAACACGCATTAACGGCTGCTTCTTGCGCTCTATGAACGGCAAGGCGCTTGATCGCGAATCCCGTGAAATGAAGGCGATGATCGCTTACATGGAATGGCTTGCGCAAAGCACACCAAAGGAGCAGCGAGTAAACATTCAAAATGCAGGCGACATCGATGAATCCCTCGTGGCAGACACTGAACGTGGTGAAAGAATTTACTATGCCCAATGTGCTGCATGCCATGGTGACAATGGTGAAGGCATGAAAGACAGCCGCGGCGACATCGTGTTTCCACCCCTATGGGGCGATGAATCCTTCAATATTGGCGCCGGCCTTGCTCGCACCTATAAAGCAGCTGCCTTTGTGAAGTACAACATGCCCATGGGCATTCAAACAGTTGGCCTTTGGGGGCATGGCAACGTGCTAAGTGATCAAGATGCAGTGGATGTGTCAGAGTTTTTTGCACACAAGCCAAGGCCTGACTTCCCTGGAAAAGTGAACGACTGGCCCCTACCCTCTATGCCTAAACCGAAAGACTCACGTTACTAGTTAACCAACCTCAATGCGCCCCTTGATGTTTTGCATGAAGGGGCGTTTTTTATGGCAAATGGCTTTTACTACGTAATTCCGGCCATTCTGCAATGCCTGTTAACCCATCTAAAATGCCACAATGCTGCACCTCTGTGGGCAGTTGGCATTGCTCACGAATACTAACTAAGGTGCTTTCCACCTGCTCTAATTCTGCAATGCGCTCTTGAACATGCACTATGTGCTCATCAAGCAAAGCATTAATCTCATGGCAAGGCTCGCTAGGTTTTGTTGCCAAAGCTAATAAACGCAATATTTCTTCCTGCGTCATATCCAACTGGCGGCAGTTTTTAATAAAACGCAAATACTTCACATGCTCGCTGCCATATTGGCGATAGTTGTTGATGTCCCGCGCAGCAGTAGGTAACAAACCAATCTTTTCGTAATAGCGAATAGTATCTGTGCTCACGCCTGTGTGTACTGCTAATTCGCCAATTTTCATATATTTCTCCCTTTCACTTGACCTTGAAGTAACTCCAAGGTGTTTACTGCATGCTAACACGAATAGGAGAATGAAATGGCCGACACATGCCACAACAACGCACAGCGCAACAGCCCTTGCGCCACTAGCACCACCCCCTTAAAAAACGGTTTTTTAATCACTATTCCAGCACTTGATTGCCCTACTGAAGAGCGCCAAATACGTGCCTTACTCAGTGATTTACCCATTGAGCGTTTGTATTTTATGTTGGCAAAACACCAAGTGTTTGTGCAGGCAAAGCAACATTTACGCAACACAGTTGAAGAGCGCTTAACAACACACGGTTTTACGCTTGCAACAAGCAATGATAAGCCACCAAGCAGTGCTTGGCGTTTAGGTTTAGCTGCTCTGCTTGCTCTTGCAGCTGAAATGGTGCACTGGTGGTTCAACAACGGTTGGCTTGCTGGCGCTGTTGCCCTCGTTGCTATCTCTTTAGGCGGGCTACACACGTATCAACTAGGTTGGCAAGCACTCAAACAGCGCAAACTCAATGTCAATTCACTGATGACGGTTGCTGTGACGGGAGCCTTTCTAATAGGCCAGTGGGCTGAAGCCGCCATGGTAATGGTGCTTTTTACTTTGGCTGACATGATTGAGGCAAGAACCGTAGACAAGGCCCGCGACAGCATTGCTGGGTTGTTCTCACTTACGCCACAGAATGCACTATATTGGAACGGTAACCAGTGGCTTCATACGCCGGTGGATGAGATTGAAATCGGCTCTCTACTGCGCGTGGCACCTGGCGAGAGCATCCCGCTTGATGGCGTGATTACCGATGGGCACTCTGCTCTCGACGAAGCCGCCTTCACAGGTGAAAACATTCCTGTGGCAAAAAATGTGGGCGATGACGTGTTTGCCGGCACCATCAATATCACGGGTAGCATTACCTTCAAAACAACGAAAATCGCAGAAGCCACTGCTTTGGCAAAAATGATTAACCTAGTGGAAGATGCCCAGCAGCAGCAAGCACCCATTCAGCGTTGGATTGACCACTTCGCAAGTATTTACACCCCAGTGGTGTTTGCCACTGCCGTAGCCACGGCAATCTTATTGCCTCTTCTTACCCAGCAAACCTGGCTTACAGCTATTTATTCAGCATTGGTTATGTTAGTTATCGCCTGCCCTTGCGCTTTAGTGCTAGCCGCGCCTGTTACAGTAGCCGCTGGCCTTACGCATGGTGCTAGGCAAGGAATATTAATTAAAGGCGGCGGTTTTTTAGAGCAAGCACGTAGAGTGTCTACCATTGCCTTCGACAAAACAGGCACCTTAACCCAGGGGCGCCATGTAATTGTGCATGCCATGGCGGAAGACGACGCCAATTTGCACCTTGGCGCCGAGCTTGCTTATCACTCTCAACACCCAGTATCAGTGGCCATTGCCACCGGCTACCGCAATTTGAAAGCGCACAACGTGTTCAATAACGTAACCGACCACGTGGGAGGAGGCATTAGCGGTAGATACCAAGGAGAGCGTTATTTTTTAGGCAACTTTCCTTGGTTACAAACGCAAGTGGTGATGCCAGCAAAGGAGGAAAATTATTGGTTGCATGAAGTAAAGCAACTTGAGTTGCTAGGCCATTCTGTATCCTTATTTGCAAGCGATTCGCAGATACTGGCTCTTTATGCCTTGCAAGACCAGTTACGCCCCGCCGCCGCAGAAGCGCTTGCTGTGCTACGCAAAAGGCCTGTGGCGCTATTACTTCTTACGGGCGATAACGCAGACAGCGCCCAATTGGTAGCCGAAAAATTAGGCATAACAGAGGTTTTTAGCCGCCAAACACCTGAACAAAAAACCGAGCACATCAACACCTTGCAAGGCCAAGGCGAGCAAGTGGCCATGGTGGGTGATGGCATTAATGACGGGCTCGCTTTAGTGAACGCAAATATCGGCATTAGCCTTGGGCAAGCTGGCACCGATGTGGCTCGTGAAGCAGCTGATATCACCTTAATGGACAACAACCTAAGCAAACTGCCATATTTGTTTGCCCTGTCTGATCGCACGCACCGCTTAGTAGTACAAAACATTAGCGTTGCTATTGGTATTAAAGCACTGATCCTGTTATTGGCCCTCTTTGGCTTAAGTAATATGTGGATGGCGGTATTAGCCGATGTGGGGGTAAGCTTGCTAGTAGTTGCCAATGGCTTACGTGCACTGCGGCTGCCACGCCGGCAAGCAAGCCAATTGGCTAAGTTAGGATGATAGAGTAGCTAGTGTGGTTAGCTGCAAATTCAGGTAGAATTAGCCCCCATTACAACAACCCTCTTATTATGAAGGATTGACAACAATGACAAACCCCACTCCCATGAAAGGCACAACACTACCTGGCTACAACGCCTCACACAGTGCCGAACAAGCACATCGCGTACTGCGTAACACTTATGGCTTGCTAGCACTTTCTCTTGCTGTATCAGCTGGTGCTGCTTGGTTTGCCATGGCCACAGGTGTAGGTTTCATCAACCCTATCTTACTTATTGCGGTGTATATTGGTTTGCTATTTGCCAATGCCAAGTTAGAAAACAGCAGTTGGGGTGTGTTAACTGTGTTCGCCATCACTGGCTGGCTAGGCTTTAGCACTGGCCCTATTATTAGCGCTTACGTCAGCGCTGGCGGTGGTGAACTGGTTACCCTAGCTTTAGGCATGACAGCACTGATATTTGTAGCCATGACAGCAATCGGCCTTACCATTAAGCGTGATTTAAGCAACCTTGGTAAATTTCTTTTTGCTGGTATTTTAGTTGCGTTCGTGGGTGTTATTGTGAGCCTTTTCACTAATATCCCTGCACTACAAATTGCTTTGTCTGGCATGTTTGCCGTGCTGTCATCCCTACTTATTATGTGGCAAACCAACATGATTGTAAGCGGTGGTGAAACCAACTACATTCGCGCTACCGTTACCCTGTTTGTATCGCTGTATAATTTATTTTTAAGCTTGCTGCACTTATTGTCTGCCTTTAATGAGTAAACCTTGTAGTATTTCTGTGCTCGTAGCGGCTGGGCCCCATCACCCAGCAGCTACGCAAGCCTTACGCTATTGCGAGGCCTTAATGGCCACAGGAAACACGATTCACCAAGTATTTTTTTACCAAGACGGCGTATTGCTTGGTTTAGCAAAAACCCATACTGCTCCGCAGAAACATACGTTGGCGAAAGAATGGCAAGCGTTTGTTGCCGAACATTGCATTCGCGCACTGCTATGCAGTGCCAGCGCTGTGCGCCGCGGGGTTTTCAACGAACACACTGCGCAACAATATAGTGCTGGCGCTATCACCATAGCGCCACATTTTCAGCACGGTGGCTTAGGTGAATGGGCCGAAGCTATCCGCCACAGCGACAAGGTAATTAGCTTCCAATAATCTATGGATAAAAACTGTTTATTATTAATCAATAGCTGGCCACAAGCCCACACTCCTCTACAAGAAGCACTTGATATGGCAAGCACGTTGCAGCTTTTTGGGCACAAAGTAAATGTGCACATGACGGATTCTGCCTTGCTGTTATTACAGAAAGACAATAACGACTGGCGTGAAACCTTTTCAATGATGCAAGATCTTGGCGTGGAATTTTCCACAAGTTTAGACACCATGCTAAATTATGCGAGCGTAGACCCAGCCATTACAGTGCATGCGTTGCGGCATGAAGATGCCAACCACTTAAAAAAATCGGCGCATTTTGTGTGGAGTTGCTGTTAAGTATGGCCACCCTACACTGGCTTGCTTTCCCCCCAGAGCGGCAAGAGCTCACCGCAGCAGTAGTGGCCATGCTCGATAAAGAGGACGCCGTGGTGTTTGTGGATGCCGGCCTAGCTTTCTTGCACCACCAACGTGGTGTAACGCCTTTCAATGCCGCTAAATTTTACTACCTAGGCGCCCCCGGCTTGCACGATGCCAAAGCTATTACCCAAACCGAGCTTGCTGCTCTCACACTGCACTATCACAACACCATCACTTGGTACCCATAAAAAAAGAGACGCCGAGGCGTCTCTTTTAGCTTGTGCAAACTTCGCTAGCCACCAATAAATTCAGCACCGCCTAAATAAGGGCGCAATGCTAATGGTATACGGATGCTGCCATCTTCCTGCTGACCGTTTTCTAACAGTGCTACCAATGTTCGGCCGACAGCTAAGCCTGAGCCATTGATGGTGTGCACTAGCTCAGGGCGCCCCGAATCAGGATTACGCCAACGCGCTTGCATGCGCCGTGCTTGAAAATCACCAAAATTAGAACAGGAGGAAATTTCCCGAAACGTGTTTTGACTCGGTAACCACACTTCTAAATCGTAGGTTTTACGAGCCGAAAAACCGAGGTCGCCACCGCAAAGCAATACCGCACGATATGGCAACTCAAGGGCTTGTAATACTGCTTCAGCATGGCTTGTAAGCTCTTCAAGTGCTTGTTCAGAAGCCTCAGGTGCCACAACTTGTACTAATTCTACTTTTTCAAACTGGTGCTGCCGAATCATGCCGCGTGTATCGCGGCCATGGCTGCCCGCCTCACTGCGAAAACAAGGCGTGTGGCACACTCGTTTTTGTGGCATGTCCGCGGCATCGAGAATGCTGTCGCGATACAGGTTAGTAACAGGAACCTCAGCGGTTGGAATTAAATATAGCTCACGTTCGCCCTGCATTTTAAACAAATCTTCAGCAAATTTAGGCAACTGGCCCGTGCCCTCTAAGGCGCTTGGCCCTACAAGGTAAGGCACATAGGTTTCTGTATAACCATGGGCAAGGTGCATATCCATCATAAAAGAAACCAGTGCCCGGTTTAAGCGCGCCAGGGAGCCACTCATTACTGCAAAACGAGCACCAGAAAGCTTGGCTGCTTGGTCAAAACTTAATTCACCATCAGTAAGGTTGGCGCCTAAATCCACATGATCCTGCACAGGAAAAGAAAACACCGGCAATTCACCCCAACGGCGAATTTCAACGTTATCATTCTCATCCTTACCTTGCGGCACGTCTGCGTCGGGTACATTTGGAATATCCAGCAAAAAATCGCGCAGCTGTTGCTGAACAGCTTGGGCACGCTGTGCCTCTTGAGCTAATTCTTTATCAATGCTTGCTAGGCTCTCGGCCACCTCTGCCTTGGCTTGCTCAACATTCATGCCTGATTGGATCAATTCACCCACTTTTTTTGCAGCTTTATTTCGCGCAGCTTGCAATTCTTGTGAACGCACATCGGCACTTTTGCGCTCTTTATCTAGCGCTGCAAAAGTGTCTAGATCCAGTGAATAGCCTTTAATAGCTAAGCGGCGTTGGAATTCTTCACCCTGTTGGCGAAGATCTCGTATATCAAGCATGTTGTATCCTGTTGTAGGTGAAAATGGCCATATTATGGGGATATCAGCAAAGGTTGGCTAGCCCACACGCTTAACTTTTGCTGCCTTTGCGCTGCCAAGGGCTTTGCTGGCTAAGCTGGCGTAAGTGAGCAAGCTTCTGTTGCACACGGATTTCTAACCCTCTATCCACGGGCTGGTAGAACTGTGGCGTTGGTATCGTTTCAGGGAAGTAATGTTCACCGGCCACAAAGCCTTCTGGGTAATCGTGGGCATAGTGGTAATCAAGGCCGTGGCCCTGCTCTTTCATTAATGCGGTGGGAGCGTTACGCAAGTGAACCGGCACCTCATCAGTGGGGTTGTTGGCCACAAAACGGCGTGCTGCGTTGTAAGCCATGTAAACCGCATTGCTTTTAGCCGCTATGGCTAAATATACGATAGCTTGTGCAATGGCTAGCTCGCCTTCAGGCGAACCTAGGCGCTCTTGCACATCCCATGCATCGAGGGCCAAACGCAGTGCCCGTGGATCTGCGTTGCCAATGTCTTCACTGGCCATGCGCACCACACGGCGAGCAATATATAAAGGATCTGCGCCACCATCGAGCATTCGTGCAAACCAATACAAGGCTGCATCAGGGTCTGAGCCACGCACGGACTTGTGTAACGCACTGATCTGATCGTAGAAAATATCACCGCCCTTGTCGAAACGGCGTAAACTGTCGCGAAACAACTCTTTCAGCAAGGTTTCATCAACCACATTACCCTGCTGGCTAGCTAAATCAGCAGCTAGCTCAACCAAGTTAAGCAAGCGCCTAGCATCACCATCCACTTGCTCAACCAGCTGGCGCTGAACCTCAACTGGCATTTGTAGGCTGGCTAGGCTTGGGCTACCAAGAGCTCGCGAGAGCAGTTGCTGTAAATCTTCCTGCGTAAGAGATTGCAAGCGGTACACACGCGCACGCGAAAGCAATGCGTTGTTTAGTTCAAAAGAAGGGTTTTCAGTTGTGGCACCAATAAAAATGATCGTGCCATCTTCCACATGAGGTAAAAAAGCATCTTGCTGTGCCTTATTAAAGCGATGCACTTCGTCCACAAATAGCACCGTGCGCCGGCCCATGGCTAATCTATCTTTTGCTTTAACTACCTCTTCACGAATATCTTTCACACCAGCAAGCACAGCTGACAGGGTTACAAAGGCTGCATCAACATGTTTCGCTAACAATAAAGCTAACGTGGTTTTACCTGTGCCGGGGGGGCCCCAAAGGATCATAGAATGCAGCTGCCCACTATCTAACGCTAAGCGCAAAGGCTTACCATCGCCAACCACATGCTGTTGGCCCACATAATCAGCGAGGGTTTGGGGGCGCAAACGCGCTGCTAGAGGTTGATGTGTTGGCGAAGCCTCTGCAAACAGATCATTGTTCGTCACGGATTACATCCACCCCCTTAGGCATGACAAACTTAAATTGCTTAGCGCTAATGCGTACATTCATTTTTGGCTGGACAAAATTGAACGAAGTTTTTTGCCCTAAAGAATCTTCTAAACGCATGCCCACTGGAGTGTTACCTACAAAGCTCATTTCTAACATCTCAAACATGAGTTCATCGTTTTTAGGTGTTAACTGAAAAGTGACGTTATCGCCATGTTCGCTCACTTTGGCAACGTTAAATTCGTTGGCTATTAAAGCGCTATCCCCGCTCAGTAATAAAGCTGGCGTTTCCCCAATTTCATTACCTAAGGGCCTTTCAATCACTTGTTCTAAATCGATATCGTGAACCCACACTTTGTTGCCATCTGAAACCACAAGCTGTTCAAAAGGCTCGGTGGCATGCCAACGAAATTGCCGCGGCCGCTCAACCCACATATGGCCACTAGAGGTTTGCATTCGTGTTTCATCTCGATCAAGCATTACCTGCTCGAATTCAGTGTCTAGCGTTTTCACACCCTCTAGCAGTGTTACAAGTTCAGTAGTGTCGTCAGCCTGCACATAAGCAGGGGCTAGTATTAAAGTGGCTAACATCGCCCCAAGTAATTTCGCTTTCATTTAGTGGTCTCCACCTGGCACAACCACTTCGCGCTGGCCGTTATGCCCAGGGGCAGAAACAATGCCAGCCATCTCCATCGCCTCCACAAGGCGTGCAGCGCGGTTGTAGCCAATTCTCATTTTCCGTTGTACGAAGGAAATAGATGCTCTGCGGCTTTCTATAACATGTGCCACAGCTTCGTCGTAAAGCGGATCCGATTCTGCATCATCGCTTTCACCAGGGCTCTCCATGCCAGGAATGGCTGCGTTAATGTCAGTATCCTCTAAGATCTCAGGAAGGTAATTTGGTTCACCACGTTGGCGCCAATCGTCGCAAACACGGTGCACTTCATCATCCGATACAAAGGCACCATGAACACGTTCAGGTACGTTTACGCCCACAGGCAAGTACAACATATCGCCATATCCGAGCAGTTGTTCTGCACCACCTTGGTCTAAAATGGTACGTGAATCGATGCGTGAGGACACTTGGAAAGCCATTCGTGAAGGCACGTTGGCTTTAATTAAACCAGTGATAACATCCACAGATGGGCGCTGGGTAGCTAAAATTAAATGGATACCAGCCGCACGTGCTTTTTGCGCAATTCTGGCAATCAGCTCTTCTACTTTTTTGCCTACAATCATCATCATGTCGGCAAACTCATCAATAACAATCACAATAGAAGGCAGTGGCGTGAGTAACGGTGCTTCTTCTGGCTCTTCGCTTAAACCATCATTATTTGCTTGCCAAGTAGGATCAGCAATGGGCTCCCCACCTTCTTTGGCTTCTTTCACTTTGCGGTTGTAACCTGCCAAGTTACGCACCCCTAGGGCCGCCATCAACCGGTAGCGGCGCTCCATCTCGGCCACGCCCCAACGTAAGGCACTTGCAGCCTCTGTCATATCAGTCACTACAGGGGTTAATAAATGCGGGATGCCATCATAAACTGCTAGCTCAAGCATCTTGGGGTCAATCATGATTAAGCGCACTTCTTCAGGAGAGGCTTTGAAAAGTAGCGACAGCATCATGGCGTTTAAACCCACCGACTTACCCGAACCCGTGGTGCCTGCCACTAGCAAGTGTGGCATTTTACTTAAATCAGCAATCACCGGGTTGCCGCTAATGTCTTTGCCCAAGGCCATGGTGAGCGATGATTTAGATTCGTCAAACAGTTTGCTGCCCACGGCTTCAACAAAGCGGATGATCTCGCGTTTTTCATTAGGAATTTCGATGCCCACAGTGGTTTTGCCAGGGATTACCTCAACCACACGCACAGAAATAACCGCTAGTGAACGCGCCAGATCTTGCGCCAAACCGGTAATACGGCTTGCTCTAATGCCAGCCGCAGGCTGCACTTCAAAGCGTGTTATCACTGGCCCAGGCTGCACAGCCACCACTTCAGCGCTTACTTTGAAATCAGCTAATTTTGTTTCTAACAAACGTGACATGTTTTCGAGCTCTTCCTCTGTAAAACCGCCACGCCCATCTTCGTCTGCTGGGTCTAAAAGTAATAGTGATGGCAAGCCATCCGTTTCAGTTTCAGGAAACAAATTTCGTTGTTGCGCTTTTTTTGCTTTATCACTGAGCTCGGGTTTAGCAGCCATGGGAGTGATGGCAACTGAAGCTTTCTTAACCGCTTTTTTGGCACGCGCCAACCCACTTACTTTAGGCTCCGGCTTGCGGCTTACCACTTCTATATCATCGTATTTGCCAACGCTAATATTTTTCTTTGTGGGCGCAACCTTGGTTTTTTCTTGTTGCTTAACCTTATTTGCTGCTTGGTCGCGCCAACCATCCCAACTTGCCTGGGCCTTTTCCACACCTAGCATCACCAAAGCACCAAGCTTCTCGGTTAAGGTTAGCCACGACACACTGGCGTAAAAGGTAATCGCCAACATTAACAGCACAAATAAAATGAGGTTCCCACCTGCTTTGCCAAAAGATGGGTAGGCAAAGCCAGCTATCATTTCACCTAAAATACCACCCGCACCATTTGGCAAAAACGTTTGTGGTGCCATGGGCTGCAATAAGGCAGAGCCAGCTAACATAATCGTAATTAAGCCCAACAAACGCAGGGCAAACATGGGCCAACTCAGCTGGGTATCACCGCTAGCGCGGCGCTCTCGGAACACGCGAACGCCCCAAAAACCCACAAGTAACGGAAACAAATAAGCCAAATAGCCAAACACCGATAACAACACATCGGCAGCGAAAGCACCCGCACTGCCTGCGGCATTTTTAATCGTTTTATCAGTGCCCACGTGGGTCCAGCCTGAATCTGCGCTGTTGTAGCTTAATAACGCTAATAATAAAAAAGCAGCAAGGGCAACTGCGCCAAGCACAGCCGCCTCCACCACACCTTTTTGCAGATGGGCCACCCAAGCTGGGGTGTCTTTAATGGGTTTTTTACTCAACTTGAAATCACTCGAATAGTATCTGGTAAGCTAATGAAATATAAGATATACACTACCTGAAATTAGCCTATTCTACCAGTATAAATGGGGGATCTTTCCCTAAGAAAATACAGGCTTAAAAGCGAAAGAAAAGAGGCATACTAACATGCTGCATCGCTTTCATTCTATGCCACGCAAATGCGAGCATGCAGCAATAGGCACGCCGTTACAAACCAAGGCATAATAGCAGCCCATTGGGGCTTGTTCATTTTGCTTTTGTAAAAGCTCTTGGAATTTCACGTAACGCCCGCATACTAACTTGCAACTTAAACAAACTTACTGCACTTGGGAGCCATAATGAGTACAGCACAACACCACCGCCTTATTGTTTTAGGTTCTGGCCCTGCCGGCTACACCGCTGCCATTTATGCTGCACGCGCTAATTTACAGCCTGTGGTAATTACCGGCATGGAACCTGGCGGCCAACTCACCACTACCACAGACGTAGAAAACTGGCCCGGTGACGCCGAAGGTGTACAGGGCCCCGAGCTTATGCAACGCATGCAGCAGCATGCAGAAAACTTCAACAGCCAACTTATTTACGACCACATTAATGCTGTAGATCTTAGCCAGCGCCCCTATCAGCTAACGGGTGAAGTGGGCACCTACACCTGCGATGCTCTTATTATCGCCACTGGCGCCACTGCCATGTATCTAGGCCTGCCTTCTGAAGAAACTTTTCTTGGCAGAGGCGTCTCTGCTTGCGCCACATGTGATGGTTTTTTCTACCGCGAACAAACTGTAGTGGTGGTGGGCGGTGGCAATACTGCTGTTGAAGAAGCACTATACCTTTCTAATATCGCTAGCAAAGTGTACCTAGTGCACCGCCGTGACAGCTTGCGCGCAGAAAAAATTCTGCAAGATAGGCTGCTAGCAAAAGAGAACATTGTTCCTGTATGGAACCACACCCTTGAAGAAGTGCTTGGCGATGAGTCTGGCGTTACCGGTGCCCGTTTACAATCCACCACAGATGGCGCTGAGCAAGTGCTTGAAACCCAAGGTGTGTTTATCGCAATTGGGCATAAGCCAAATACCGATATGTTTAGTGGCCAGCTAGATATGCGCGATGGCTACATCACTATTAAAAGCGGTTTAAACGGCGGCGCTACCCAAACCAGTTTGCCGGGTGTTTTTGCTGCTGGTGACGTTGCCGATAACGTATACCGCCAAGCCGTTACCTCAGCAGGCTTTGGCTGCATGGCCGCTTTGGATGCAGAAAAATATTTAGAAACCCTAGTTTAAAGCATCAATGCACAACACAAACATAAGTGTGCTTTGTGTGTATAATGAGGCCTCTAGCACCATCACGTTTTGCAGATTGTGCCTTTTTACGGCACAATCTGTGTTCTCTAAACCAATGATAACCTTTTAGCGGTATACAATATTTATGGCAAAAGAAGAGCAATTAGAATTTGAGGGCGTGGTTACTGAAACCCTGCCCAATACTATGTTTCGAGTAAAGCTTGAAAACGATCATGAGATCATCGCCCACATTTCAGGTAAAATGCGTAAACACTATATCCGTATTTTGACTGGCGACAGAGTTAAGGTGGAAATGTCTCCATACGACCTAACCAAAGGGCGTATCACTTTTAGAATGAAGTAAGCCTTACCAACCATGCCAACACCTGTTGGCATGGGCTCATTGCAGCTACCCCCACACGTTACACTTTAGTTTTTCTACCAAGCCTAACTTATGCAATACGTAGGCCGCATAACTATTTCTCTCAACGCAAATGGCTAACGGCAGCAAATAAACCTCTTTACCTAGCGGTATGTGGCTAGCTAATTCTCGGCTTCTTAGAATCACCCGCTTAAGGCCTAAGGTTGCACTACAGCCCGCAAACTCGAGTGCACGTGAATTGTGTGCTTCTACATAAGCCCACAGTTCCTGCTCTAAAGCGCATTTGCTTGCGGCACACTCCCAATAACCTTGCCTACACCAAGTTAGCAACAAATGCTCAACCGTTACATACTCATGTTGTTGCTGCCATGCCAACCGGTGCGCAGCACGCAATGCCACCTCTACCCTGCTATGCATTAAGCCGCCCCCAGTTCACACACCAGCGTATGCCCATTAGCCGCCACATGAGCGGTAATTTGCGCTATTTTTGTGGTTGCCACATCGAAGCTTAAAGCAGGCAATACCACAGCTTTCCTACCAACATAAAGTTTATGTAATACGCTAACAGCCTGCTGCTCACCGAGATGGCAATGAAACCTAAGAACTTCTATAAGCAATTCAATAGGCAAGGTTTTGTTTGGCAAAAACACCAACTGATATAAGTGAGGCGCTTGATAAGCGCTCGCCGTCTGCGAGCACAAGGGCGGCTTTATGGCCAAACTAAGCAATGAGCTATGCATCATTTTCACTGGCTGCCTCCAGCGTTTTATTATTATGGTATTCATCTGCGCTTATTAAGCGCACGATCAACCATAAATTAGCCAATACGCCTTGACAGTAAGAATGTGCTGATTAAAAGTGTAGGCTATGCTCAATAAAGAATGTAATAACAATAACATTGAGCCCGCTAGTAGCTTTAAGGGGATGGAAATGGCAACAGGTAAAGTTAAATGGTTTAGCAATACGAAAGGATATGGGTTTATTAGGCCAGATGACGGAGGGGATGACGTTTTCGTGCACCATTCCTATATCCAAATGGAAGGCTATCGCAGTTTAAAAGCTGGGCAAGCGGTTACTTACGAGCCTCAGCCTGTGCAAAAAGGCTACCACGCCACTAATTTAATGGTGGTAAAGGAAGAGCCAGCGGCTGAAGAGTAACAAACAGCTTACCGCAAGCATAAAAAAGCGCCTTGCAAAAAAACTCTGCAAGGCGCTTTTTAGTTTATTACAAACTATCGATCAAGCTATTAAAGCGTTCGCTTGGGCGCATTACTGCGCTAAGCTTTTTGTCATCAGTGCGGTAGTAGCCACCAATATCTACGCTATCTCCTTGGATTTTTTCTAATTCCTTAACGATAGCATCTTCGCTTGCGGCAAGTTCTGTTGAGAGGCTAGTGAATTTCTTTGCCAACTCCTGGTCTTCACTTTGTGCTGCCAACTCTTCAGCCCAGTACTTAGCCAAATAGAAATGGCTGCCACGGTTATCGAGCTCGCCTGTTTTTCTGCTTGGGCTCTTATCCGTTTCTAGCAGCTTACCAATGGCAACATCTAGCGCCTTGCCTAGCACAACGGCACGTGGATTGTCATTCTTGCGGCCGAGATCTTCAAGGCTTGCTGAGAGCGCTAAAAACTCCCCTAAAGAATCCCAACGTAAATGGTTTTCTTCCACTAGTTGTTCTACGTGTTTTGGCGCAGAACCGCCTGCACCCGTTTCATACATTCCGCCGCCAGCCATTAAAGGCACAATGGAAAGCATTTTAGCGCTAGTGCCTAGCTCCATAATAGGGAACAGATCGGTGAGGTAATCACGTAAAATGTTACCAGTGGCGCTAATTGTGTCTAGCCCACGCACTACACGCTCAAGCGTATAACGCATTGCCCGCACCTGGCTCATAATATGAATGTTCAAGCCTGCAGTATCATGCTCGTGCAAATACATTTTCACTTTGCGAATAAGCTCTGCTTCGTGTGGGCGGTAAGGGTCTAGCCAGAACACCACTGGCATACCAGATAAACGCGCACGCTCAACCGCAAGCTTCACCCAGTCACGAATTGGTGCATCCTTCACTTGGCACATGCGCCAAATATCGCCCTCTTCCACTTCTTGCGTCATTAACACTTCGCCGGTTTCAAGATCGGTAATATTGGCAGTACCGGCTTCGGCAATTTCAAAGGTTTTGTCGTGGGAACCGTATTCTTCTGCTTTCTGCGCCATTAAACCAACGTTTGGCACCGTACCCATGGTGGCGGGATCAAATGCACCGTGCCACTTACAGAAGTTAATCATTTCTTGATAAATACGGGCGAAAGTACTTTCTGGCATCACCGCTTTAACATCTTTTAAGCGGCCATCAGCACCATACATCTTGCCTCCATTACGGATCATGGCTGGCATAGAAGCGTCTACAATAACATCGTTGGGTGAGTAGAAGTTGGTGATACCTTTAGCAGAATCCACCATGGCAAGCTCAGGCCGGCCATCGTGGCAAGCGTGAAGATCATCACGAATTTCTTCTTGCAAGCTGCGCGGCAATTGCTCAATTTTATTGTATAAATCCACCATCCCGTAGTTTACGTTCACACCAAGTTTATCAAAAGTTTCTTGGTGCTTTTCGAAGGCTTCACGGTAGAAAATACGCACACAGTGCCCAAACACGATGGGGTGCGACACTTTCATCATGGTGGCTTTAACGTGTAATGAAAACATTACGCCAGTATCATGGGCATCTTGAATTTGCTCTTCGTAAAAATCTAGCAGCGCTTTTTTGCTCATGAACATAGAATCAATGACTTCACGATCCTGCAAAGCCACTTCAGGCTTAAGAACAATGGTTTTGCCGCTCTTGGTTATCAGCTCCATTTTTACCTTGCGTGCTTTATCCAAGGTCATGGATTTTTCCCGAGAATAGAAATCGCCATCATGCATATGCGAAACGTGGGAGCGTGATGCTTGGCTCCATGGAGCCATGTAGTGTGGGTTTTTACGCACATACTCTTTCACTGCTTTCGGTGCGCGGCGGTCTGAGTTACCTTGCCTTAACACTGGGTTTACCGCACTACCAATACACTTGCTGTAGCGTGCATTGATCTCTTTTTCTTCCTCTGTTTTGGGTTCCTCTGGGAAGTCTGGAATAGCAAAACCTTGGTCCTGAAGTTCTTTTACTGCCTTGTGCAGTTGTGATACCGAAGCACTAATATTGGGCAGTTTAATAATATTCGCTTCAGGCTTTAAGGTTAATTCGCCTAACGCTTTAAGCGTGTTGGGCACTTGCTGTTCTTCTGTGAGATAGTCTGGGAACTGGGAAAGAATACGTGTTGCTAAGCTAATGTCGCTAGTTTCAACATTGATGCCAGCAGTTTTCGCGAAGGCGCGAACGATGGGTAGTAATGAAGCGGTAGCCAGCGCTGGCGCTTCGTCGGTAAGGGTATAAACAATGGTTGGAGATTTGTTGCTCATAAAACACGCTCCTCAATACAACATAATCATTCTTGTGGAATTTGGGTTGAACCACCTGGTTAAGGTCATTCGGCTCGCCCACTGGGTGCTAGTTGGTAAACTAAACACCCGCTCCTCGCCCTTTAAGTGCACTCATTCGCTGGTTCTAAGAATTTGTGCTTTTTTATTATCAAGAACTTAGAGTAAAAAACTATTGCAACTTTTCGTGCTATTACCATTTTGCTGATCTTATGCACGCCACCAGCCACACAGAAATTTTCTGCGCACAACCTTGGTAAAGGGTGCTGATGTTAGCCAAAATAACACAGGGCAATGTTGCCTCCCACAGCGCACATTAGCAAATGTGCAGATACTGCCAACACAACAGCGCCTCACGCGAGAGTAGCAGATTCGCATCTCTATTGAGATACGCATTTGGTCGGAGTGCTAGCATCAGCACTCTTTATTCACCTTACTACAATATGCGCTTAAAACTCTTGCGGCGGCATTATAAACCAAAGCGCCACACTTAGGAGAAAGAAGGCATAATAAATTGTGTTTTTATTTGTCTCGTATGGAGGTATTGGGGTTGCCACGTCTGATTTTATTTAATAAACCTTTTCGGGTGATGAGCCAATTTAGCAAAGCGGGCGATAAGCACACCCTCGCCGACTACCTTAGCATTCCCGCTGTTTACCCAGCAGGGAGGCTTGATTGGGATTCAGAAGGCCTGTTGCTGTTAACCGACTGCGGCGCTCTGCAGCATCGCCTTAGCCACCCTAAGTTTAAGGTGGCGAAAACCTACTATGCACAGGTTGAAGGCAGCCCAAACGAGGCATCACTTGAACGCTTACGCACAGGCATAACCTTGCCAGATGGCCCTTGCCTACCTGCACAGGTAGAGCGCGCCAAACCGCCGCAACTGTGGCCACGCACCCCTCCTATTCGTGTGCGCAAGCACATTCCCGACACTTGGCTAAAGATCACCATTACCGAAGGGCGCAACCGGCAAGTGCGGCGCATGACAGCAGCTATTGGCCACCCCACCCTACGGCTTATACGCTCCCAGGTGGGCGACTATAGTTTAGGCCAACTTGCCCCAGGGGAGCATATGTGCATTGAGATAGCACTGCCTAAGGCACGCACGCAAGGCAGGCGCCGCCCAAGGCCTATTAAGCAGCGCAACAAGTGATAATAACTGTTAAGTAAGCTATACTTTTGGCCTTCAAAAACAGAGGGGTTTATGAATAGCTTTACGCCACGTATTACGGTAGCCACTATAATCGAGCAAGATCAACGCTATTTAATGGTGCGCGAAGATAAACACCTAGGCAGCCTCCTTTATAACCAACCTGCCGGCCACGTGGAAGCGGGTGAACGCTTAGCTGAAGCCGCTGCTCGTGAGGTACTAGAAGAAACAGCTTGGCAAGTTCATATTGATGCCTTTGTGGGCTGCTATATTTTTCAGCCTACGGCCAACGGGCCTGTGTATTTCCGTTACTGTTTTGCTGGCACCCCTGCGCATTTCGATAAAACACGTGAGTTAGATTCAGATATTCACGACACCTTGTGGTTGGCGAAAGCGGAAATACGCCAGCTTGGCGCACAGCTGCGCAGCCCTATTGTGCTGCCTTGCTTTGAAGATTATTGGGCGGGCCGCCGCCTACCATTAAACACCCTTTACGAACACCCATGGCCACAAATATGACACACCCACTGCAAAAAAAACCTGAAGACACCCGCATTATATTAGGCATGTCCGGTGGTGTTGATTCTGCCGTAGCTGCTTGGCAATTACTTGAGCAAGGCTACCAAGTGGAAGGCCTGTTCATGAAAAACTGGAACGAAGATGACGGCACCGAATATTGCACAGCACAAGAAGATTTATTAGATGCAATGCAAGTAGCGGGCGTGCTCGGGATAGAGTTACACACGGCAAACTTTGCTAACGAATATTGGGACCGTGTGTTTGCGCACTTTTTGCAAGAATATCAAGCAGGCCGCACTCCCAATCCCGATATTCTTTGCAATAAAGAAATTAAATTTAAGGCGTTTTTAGAGCACGCTCTAACATTGGGTGCCGATGGCATCGCCACTGGGCACTACGCACAAGTTATGCACCATCCAGGTGCACATGGCCATGCTCAACTATTGCGCGGCTACGACCACAATAAAGATCAGTCCTACTTTCTACACGCTGTAAGCGGGCAAAGCTTTAACCGTACGCTGTTTCCACTTGGCCATATGGTTAAGCCAGAAGTGCGCAAAATTGCTGCTGCACAAGGGTTTGCTAATGCCAACAAAAAAGATTCCACCGGCATTTGCTTTATTGGTGAACGCCGTTTCAAAGATTTTTTAGAACGCTATTTACCCGCACAGCCTGGTGTGCTTACTGATGAGAATGGCCGCGAGCTAGGCGAGCATCATGGGCTTATGTATTACACCTTAGGCCAGCGCCAGGGCCTAGGCATTGGCGGCCTCAATAATGCTAGTGAAGAGCCTTGGTATGTAGCGAAGAAAGAATTAAGCAGCAATACACTTATTGCTGTGCAAGGCCACCAGCACCCACTGTTGTTTAGCCAAAAATTAACCACAGGCCCTGTGCACTGGGTAGCAGGCAAGGCGCCAGATATGCCCCTCGCGCTCACCGCGAAAACCCGCTACCGTCAACCAGACCAAGCCTGCACCGCTACAGCCTTAGCAGATGGCCGTGTTGCAGTAACCTTCGACAAACCACAACGCGCTGTTACCCCAGGCCAATCCGTGGTGTTTTACCAAGGCGATATTTGCTTGGGCGGTGCTGTGATCGAGGAAACCTATGACTAATTATTCGCCTACCCAACAACAAGCCATTGCCCTAGCTGCGCTGTTCCAAGCTTGCTCCTTAGTGGATAAAGTGGCGCACGACGGCGCCTGGGACGAAGAGTTTGTTGAGCCTTTAATTCAAGCCACATTAGATTTAACACCGGCTTCTTTTGCTGACATCTACCCTAATTTAGATCAACTGCAACACGGTGCGGTACTGCTAGAAAATATTTTTTTACGCCAAGGTTTACAACAAGCAAATCATCGCTCAACTCAATATGCAATGACCGTGCTCTACCTCTCGCGTAGCGCCTTAAAAAACCAACAACTCATGAGCGTGTTGCACGAACGTTTAGCTGCACTTAATGGCCAGCTTGCTCATTTTGATAGCTTGACTGGCAGCGACATTTGCCACCGGCTAGCAGGCATTTACGTTGATACTATTGGCACCATGCCAAAGCGTATTAAAGTAAACGGCAACCCAGAACAACTACAAAATGTGCTGACAGCCGCGCGTATTCGCACTCTCTTACTCACTGCAGTAAGGGCCGCCGTATTGTGGCGCCAAAGCGGTGGTAAGCAATGGCACTTACTGTTTTCTCGGCGCAAATTAATTCAGTCTTTAAAAGCACTTAAACCACAACAGCACTAAAAGGCACCTTTAGCTCGCCGCAACAAACTGCGCTATCATGCGCCAAGTTTAATTTGGAGAAACCACACTATGTCTAGTCAATTTGATCCGCTATTTTCTATTTCCCCAGTGGATGGCCGCTATGCCAGCCGTTGCGAGCCCTTACGCCAAATTACAAGCGAATACGGCCTCATTCGCAACCGCGTGCGTGTGGAAGTGGCTTGGCTTGAAATGCTATGTGCCAACCCAAAGCTACCCGAAGTACCCATGCTTAGCACCGATGCAGCCTGGCCTTTACGCTTAGTGGCCACACGCTTTGATGCCGCAGCTGCACAACGGGTGAAAGAGATTGAGCGCACCACCAACCACGATGTAAAAGCGGTTGAGTATTATATTAAAGAGCGCCTAGCGGAGAACGAAGAACTAGTAAAAATCAGCGAGTTTGTGCACTTTGCGTGCACATCAGAAGACATCAACAACTTGTCGTACAGCTTAATGCTGCAAGAAGCGCGTGAGGTGTTATTGCCTACCATGCAACGCATTACCACCCTGTTGCGCCGTATGGCAGGCCAATTAGCGGGCCAACCCATGTTATCACGCACTCACGGGCAAACAGCATCCCCTACCACAGTGGGCAAGGAAATTGCTAACGTGGTTGCGCGCTTAGAAAGGCAAATTACGCAGTTTTCAGAAGTAAAGCTACTTGGCAAAATTAATGGTGCCGTGGGTAACTATAACGCACACCTAGCTGCCTACCCTGATGTTGATTGGCCGCAGGTGGCACAAAAGTTTGTTGAAGACTTAGGCCTAACCTTTAATCCCTACACCACACAAATCGAGCCCCATGATTGCATCGCAGAATACTTCCATGCCCTCATGCGTTTTAATACGATTTTGCTAGATTTTGATCGCGACGTGTGGGGCTATATTTCACTTGGCTATTTCAAACAGCGCACAGTGGAAGGCGAAATTGGCTCTTCCACCATGCCACATAAGGTTAACCCTATTGATTTTGAAAACTCTGAGGGCAACTTAGGCATTGCTAACGCCCTTATGGCGCACTTGGCAGAAAAACTGCCTGTGTCTCGCTGGCAACGTGATTTAACCGATTCCACCGCCCTGCGCAACGTAGGTGTTGGTTTGGGCCATAGCCTCATTGCTTACGAAGCCACCCTAAAAGGGCTTGGCAAGCTAGATGTGAATAATGAGCGCCTTGAAGAAGATCTTAACAATGCATGGGAAGTGCTAGCCGAACCGATTCAAACGGTAATGCGCCGTTATGGCATCGAGAAACCCTATGAGAAGTTAAAGGATCTCACCCGTGGCAAAGAAATTAACGCCGAGCTGATGAGTGAATTCATTGACACCTTAGAACTACCCGAGGAAGTGAAAACAACACTAAAAGCCCTCACACCTGCCACCTATATTGGCAACGCTGAACAACAGGCTAAAGCACTGTAATGGCACTACCCCGCTTTCAGTTGCCTCTGCCTGCAGCACGCTTCTTGCATGAGTATTGGCAGCAACAGCCTTTACTTATGCCAGGGGCAGCCTCAGGGCTTGAGGCAACTAATAAAGCAGAGCTGTTAGCCTTGGCACAACGTGATGATGTGGAGGCGCGCATCATCACAGGTGCCGGCCAAGGGCCTTGGGCATTGCAACATGGCCCTTTTAGCCCTGAGCATTACCATAGTTTGCCTGCGCAAGACTGGACACTATTAGTGCAATCTGTGGATTACTACCACACCAATGTATCGCTAATGCTCGATAGCTTCTCCTTTTTACCAGCTTGGCGCCATGAAGACATTATGATGAGTTACGCCGTTACTGGTGGCAGCGTTGGCCCACATTATGATCAGTACGATGTGTTTCTTATTCAGGCGCAAGGGCAACGCCGTTGGCATTTAGGCCCTAAATACGATGCCCAAGCCCCACGCCAAGAGGTTGCAGATATTGATCTACTTGCAGATATGCATATCCACAGCAGCCATTTGATGGGCCCTGGCGATGTGCTTTATTTACCACCAGGTGTCGCTCACTGGGGCGTGGCTGAAGATGATAATTGTATTACTTGGTCAGTGGGGTTTCGTGCTCCTCGGTTGAGCGATTTACTAGCTCGTTTAACCGATGAAGTGTTAATGGAAAATGCGTCATCCTTATTTAGCGATAAAGGCCGCACTGTACCTACACAACCGGGGTATTTCACCATTAACGATGCCGACAACCTAACTCAGCAAGCGTTAAGTTTAATTAATCAACCTGCCGCCATGCGCGCTTATTGCGAATTACTCACTGAACCACGGCAATTTCCCGAGCAAACTTCCTTACAAAGCGCTAGTATTCTCCACGCGCACCCCAATACTGCCTATGTGCGCTGTGGTGGTGTACGTATGCTCATGAGTGCTGAAGGGCTTTGGATTAATGGCGAATGCTTTACTTTAACCCCAGCATTGCATGAATTTGGCACTTTTTTGGCAGAACACCGTCTATACTCTGCAGAACAACTACAGCAGTATGCCAATAGCGAGGCTACTGCACTGCTAAATCAATGGGTTGAGCTTGGTTTTTTAGCTCCTATCCAACGAGGTTATGAATGACTTTTTCGATTACAAAAACCACTTGGGCTGACAACAAAGAACAGTTACGCGCCATACGCGAAGCCGTATTTATTGAAGAACAACGCGTACCTGCAGACATAGAATGGGATGGCGAGGACGAGGTTTCCACCCATTTCTTGGCCACCGATGAAAACAATACACCAATAGGCTGCATTCGTTTACTACCATCGGGCAAGATTAGCCGCCTTTCTGTATTAGAAACCCATCGCAATAGCGGTATTGGTAAAGCCCTGTTAATGGCGGCAGCCGAAGAAGCGAAATCCTTAGGCATGAAAGAAATTCATCTGCATGCGCAAACCCATGCCACCAGCTTTTATGAAGCCTCAGGATTTGTGGTAACCGGGGGCATTTTTATTGAAGCTGATATCCCACACCGGCAAATGTTCAAACAGCTATAGTTTTGCCGTGAGCTGCCACAAACTGTGCCCGCTCAACGTGTACTTTTCCTCAAAGTCCGTTAATGCTTCATGGGCCCCTGCCATATTAATTTGCAGGGGCACCACCTCCGCTCTTAGGCCCACAGCATTAAGTGCAACTGCCATTTCTTGCACATAAATTTGCCAGTTTGAACGGCAATGCAACAGCCCACCTAACTGCAATAATTCACGCCATGCAGGGTGCCCATGCCAGCGGCGCGCAACATGTGCAGCCTTTGGCCATGGGTTTGGGTACAACACATAATGTTTTGCTAACTGCCACTGCTCAGCAGCCATTAGCCGCCATAAATCCGCGGCTTCAGCCCGCAGAAGCAATAAATTAGCTGGCCGTTGCGGGAAACGCCGCTCTGCCCTGGCTAACCGATCGGCAGACTGATCAACACCCACCACCAAATGCCCTGGGTGTTGTTTTGCCAACGCCACGCTAGATCTTGCTGTGCCGCAGCCTGAATCCAAAATTAAGGGTGCTGCTGGATCAGTGTGGCGCCGCCAAGCGGCCAATGCAGCAAACGCCTCTTCGGTGTGCGTGGCAATAGCACCTTGCCATGGGTGGGCCATGTGCCGTTTTACTAACTCCACCAAGCGCGGGTGCACACCATCTTGGTTGCTATCAACTTCTTTACTAATGCCTAACATGGGTAGCCTTATGTAAAAACCCATGCACAAGCATGGGTTTTTACAGCGGTTTCGCTATACCTTAAAGGGTCCACACCAAACCAATTAAAATATCTTGGTCACTTTTACGTGTATCAATACCTGGCTTGCTGTTATGGCGCAGGATATGGCTTAAGCGCAAGGCCAAACGAGTATTGATCTTCGTGGTTAAACTGGTTTCAGCACGTGTCACTGTGGATCCATCCTCAAGCTCCGAGCTTACATCTTCACGAAAGCGTGTGGTTTCTGAAATATCCCAACGATAACGCGCGGCTACTAATGCAATCGCATCTTTTTCAGTGCGGCTTTTGTTCGCCGACCAATCGCTTGGCCGTTGCTTTAATTCACGAACACGGAATCCAGGACCCGCCTCAATATCTAATCGGTGTGTTGCATTATCAATAATACGACGACCATAACCAAGTGCGTACGTGGCTTGATAGTTATAACCACTGAATAAATCTTTTTCAGCGTTAATCAAATTAAAAATATAGTTAGCTTCATCCACTTTGCGATCGAGTTTATAAGAACCGAAATAACGCTCTTCGATACGCTCTTTTGGATCGCTGTTACCACTACGTGTTTCTTCATTCAGTGCTTCTGCTTTGGCCAAATGGCGCCAGTTAGCAGTATCTCGTTCAGCTAAATTTCGCGTTGCTAGGGTGTTTGAATAGCTGTTGCCGCGCTTCATGGCGTAATCTAGGCCTAATTCACCTTCCCAACCTTTAAAATCGGCGAACGAAGTTGCCGGTGCCAAGATGGCAGTGGTGGCTAACGCCGCTAAAAATGCCTTACGCATAAAATTGTTTCCTTTTTAGAAATGTTCCGCTTGCACCCAACGCGGCGCAGCAGTTGTTAATTTGCCTAATAAAAAGGCAATTATACTAATAAACCAAATAATGATTAAAGCTGTGTGGCTCGTAATTCTTCAGGGCTGTAAGGTGATAATAAGCCAATTGGAATATCAAACACCGTTTTAGCACCACGTTCACCTGCCTGGTAAAGGCGGTATGCGGCACGGGCGTAGGCCACTAACACACTGCCGGTAAATTCGGGGTTGCTGCCCAAACGCAAGCCAAACTCCACCACTTGTTTGTTATCTTTTTCTGTTTCACCACTGCGCAACACAACACCACCGTGCGGCATTGCCGTATGGTTGCACTCAAGCTCTTCTTGGCTGATGAAAGTTACAGTGGTATCGAACTCTGCAAAATAGTTTGGCATGCTAACGATGGCTTCGCGTACCGTATCTGCGTTTGCACCCTCTTCAAGCACCACGTAGCAATCACGCACGTGTTTTTCACGGGTGCTCAGCGTAGGCCGCTCGCCTTGGCGCACCTTTTCCACGCTGGCATCGTTAGGTAGGGTGTACTGCACACCAGCCGCTACGCCAGGCAC
>Ga0079226_10000341_pt1 | contig 32132 bp, 28 predicted proteins | sample Poulit2014_FD_76345 | JGI IMG/M metagenome (GOLD analysis project Ga0079226, IMG submission 76345) | Agricultural soil microbial communities from Georgia to study Nitrogen management - Poultry litter 2014 | ecosystem: Environmental > Terrestrial > Soil > Agricultural land | place: USA: Georgia...
CCCGGAATGATGCCGGCGCCCTTCATGACATCGACCAGCCGCCGCCCGTCCGGCATGCTCTGGCGAATGGTTTCATCAAACAGGATGGCGCCCGAAACATGCTCGCTCAAACCAGGCGTGGTCAGCAGCATGGAGCGGTAATCAAGCCGGGTTTCCTCGGTGGACTCCACCCCCACAGAATTGAGCCGCTTCTCGATGGTGCCGGTGGATTCGTCCATGGCCAGAATGCCCTTGCCAGGCGCCACCATGGCCTGGGCGGTTTCAACGAGCTGCTCGAAAATATCAGTCATGTCCAGATCACCTTGCACAAAGAATGAAGTTTTTGAAAACCAACGCTCTATTGTAGCGTTCAACACCGGCAAATTCATCGATCATCGTTTGCCCTGCCAGCCGGCAATCAAACCCTCGGCAGACAGCGTGGCAGATTCCCACGACAATGCTCTGACCGAGACCCTCAACGAGCTGTTCAAGGCGGAGGCTATTCACCGGAGCTCATGGAGAACGCCGGAGGAAGTCGAGCTGGGCACACTAAACTGGGTCAGCTGGTTCAACCATGTACGCTTGCTCGGGCCGATCGGGCACATTCCGCCCGTGGAGGTGGGAAACGATTACTATCGGCAACTGGAAGGTCTGGCTGCGGTGGCCTGACTAAAACAAAATAGCCTCCGGAAAACCCGGGACGATTCAGTGGCCTACCTCAATCCAAGGCCACCCAAATTACAGAACAGATGGTGCACTAACGCGCCAGTCGCGGGCGTCGTAGGCATATTGGCCGCCGTCGCCGTCAGCGGTCAGTTCATTAAAACCCGGGGCGATTCAACCGGTAATATTTTCTTTCAATTTCTTAAACGCTTCGGCTTCCTTATCCCCCCAATCACCCTGCCGCCAGTAGTCGCCAAAATGCTTGGCCGTTGCGGGGCTGAGGATTTTTTCTACAACCTTCTCTGCATCTGCTCCGCTTCGGAGTCTGGCAATCCAGCCCGTAGCCTCCGCTAAATCCTGCGCGTACACAGAACGGTCATCAGCAAAGTTCGTGTTTGCATAGCATTCATGTATGACTATCATGAAATCCAATATCTGTTGCTCCAGTTCATCGCGGAAAAGCCTCATGGTTACTTCCTCAAGTTGGAATCGCTATTGTTATCAAGCAGGCACTCTGCCTTGGCAAGAGCATCCACCCAACTTGAAAAATCAAAAATCCAACAGGCGTGAGTCTCGGCCGGATATATTTCGATCTGCTTGACACCATCAGCACCCAGCCTGAGCTCCGCAACCATCGAGTCACCTTTCCAAATTTCCGCCACCAAGGCATCACGATCTTGGACGCTGGTTATCTCGACAGAAAAACTCATCTCTTTGGTTCCAGGAAGCCAAGGAACTTTCTATCAGGACTATACCGCACGCCCCGCCCATCGGGCGCACGCACTTCGATAACATCGCCGAACCGAGCATGGTGCCGCTGGGTAGTCGTGGCACCCGGACTCGTCAAAATATCATCGACTATATCTTGACCTTGTCGATTAATGGTCCTGGGGGTTCCTCTGACGCTAGGAAATGCACTGCCCTTGCGAGATCCGTGCTTCTGCAGCGCACGCCCTGCGGCAGTCAGCCCCCCGCGATCACTTGCCGACGCCGCTCGTGATAAATCATCTACTGACTTGGAAACCGTCTTGACACCCTTGACGCCCAAGCGTGCTACCGGCGCAGCCAGATACGGAGTCACCGCCGCAGCAGCATCGATGCCAAGATTAGTTCCGGTCTCTCCCATCCCTTCGAGACCGGCGCTCATCAATGCTTCGTTACCGGTGGCCCAACCTACGCCTGCTGCCGCCGATGCGCCCAGGAAGCTCCCAACATCCCAGATAACAAATCCGACATCAACGAACGTGTCGACCGGGAATCGTCCATCCGGGTCCACATACCGCATCGGGTTGTTGTCGGCGTAGGCGTATCGGTTGAGACCGGATGGCCGAGCGGGATCAAGCGCGGCAGGATCGGGGCTGGTAAAGCGGTTTTGGTACAGGTAGCGGGCGCCGAGGTAGGTCTGGCCGGTTTCGGCATCCATGGTGGCGCCGGTGTAGCCGGGGATCTCGCTTGTGCCCTCAGCATCAGTCTGGCCATAGCCCAGGTAGACGGGCTGGCGGGTAATTGTTGCGCTGGGGCTGGTTTCGATCAGCGGGCTGTTTTGGTAGTCGGGGTGGATGTAGGTGGTCTGGTTGCCTTCGATACGCGCGATTGGTCGGGAACCCAGGTGAACGAAATCGGTTTGCGTGCCGGTTTGGGCGTCATAGCGCACCACCAGCCGCTGCTGCTGGTCGTAGATGGAGTAGATGGCGGCACCGCTGCCGCGCTTTTGCCAGACGCGCCAGCCGTTGGCGTCGTGGGCATACTGGCCGCCGTCACCATCGGCTGTCAGCTCGTTGGCGCGATTCCAGCTATAGCTGCGCTGGCCATCGTGGAGAAGGTTGCCGCGTGTATCCCAGCTGTAGTTGAAGGTGTTGCTGCCCTGGGTGCGCTTTTGGATGCGGTTGTGGCTGTCGTAGGTCCAGCTGCCCAGGTCACTGGCGCTGCGAAGATTGCCCAAAGGGTCGTAGCTGAACTGGTCCTGGCGGATCGGGTTGATCACTTCCAGCAGGCGGTCAAGCTCGTCGTAGACAAAGCTGCGGCTGTCTGAGCCGTCATCCCCGGCCGCTTCAAAGCGGCTGCAGAAGATGGTGTCGACAACGGCACAGCCCGAAGAGGACGCCATGTCGGTGATGGCGCCCAGGTTGCCGTTGGGGTCGTACTCAAGCGAGCGGTGAACCAGCGGGCTGCCCGCCAGGCTGTAGACGGTCTGGCTGCGCAGCTGGCGGGTGTTGTAGCTGAAGTGCGCTTCGATGCCATTGCCGTAGGCAAGGCTTTGCGGCTGGCCGTTTGGGGCATGCCGGATGTTGGTGGCATGGCTTCCAAGGCGGGTGGGCTGGCCCAGGCCGTTGGGCGAAAAACTGATGGTGCGACCGGACGGATAGCTCATGCTGTCCGGATGCCCTTCGCTGTTGTAGCCGTGGTTGAGGGTAAATTGATGGCCGTCGATAGCCAGGGTTTCGCTTTTAAGCAGGCCGCGGTTGAACCACTGGTAGGTCCAGGCGCTGCCCGGCTGGCCGCCGGCGGCGCTGCGCGTGGCGGTTTCAAGCAGGCCATTGGGCAGATAGTCGAAGTGCTTATCGCCGGTGCCGGTTGGATACAGTTCGGCGGTCAAACGGTCGCGGGCATCGTACTGATAGCGGATCTTGCTGCTGCCGGGCAGGCCGGATTCTGGCGGACAACCACTGCTTTGGGTCAGCCCTTCGGCCTTCCACGCAAGGTTGCCGGCCCCGTCGTGGCCGTAGGCGGTGGTGGCGGTTTCAGGGCCGGTGTGGCGGCACAGTTGATGGTGCGCATCGTAGCCGAACGTGTGTGTAACCGACAGATTCTGGCCCTGATCGCTGCCGTATTGGATCATGCTCAGCGGATGACCGAAGACATCACGAACAATGTTGGTGGTGACTTCTGTTGGGCTTCCCTTGGCAAAGGTGATTTCCAGCGGATGCTCCAGAACCGGCTCGGCATAGGTCTGATAGGTGGTCTGGGTGATATGACCCTTGGGGTCGGTCACCCGGACGCGGCTGCCGGAAAGATAGCCGGTCAGGGTGGTCAGCGTACCCAGCTCGGTGTCAACGGAGCGGGCCGTGACCCGGTCGAGTGCGTCGTAGCTGCTGTGCTGCCCCTGGCTGGTGGTGGTGTAATCGACCACGCTGTCGAGCGGCCACGATCGAAATGCCTCGCGCCCGAGTACGTCATAGCGGTTCACCGTCTGGCTCAGGGTGCCGGCCCGGTCGGTGCTGTCAAAATGCTCTTCGACCACCGGCCGCCACAGGCCGTCGTAATGGGTAACCGTGCGCTCGCGCCCCACCGATCGGGTCAGGCGCCAGTGACCGGCAGGCAGCCCGTATTCCGGCTGGTCGATGTATTCAAAAGTATGTACCGTGTCTTCCCACGTCACGCCAACATCCGGCGGATGGATGGTGCGCACAAGCCGGCCCATGCCGTCGTACTGGTGGCGGGTGGTTGCTCCCAACTCATCGGTCGTTGATGTGATCCAGCCGTTGTCATCAATCACGGCCGTGATCACGTGATCATCGGCATACTTGATGTGGCCCGGGACGCCCCGGTGCCACTGGCTTGGCCGGGTGGAGTGATTGTTGCCGTCAGTCTGTTTTTTGAGAATGCCATCGCTGTTGTACTCGCGAGTCCAGTCCAGCCGCCCAAACCGCCAGTGCTTCCAGGGCTGTGCTGTGGCTGTGGTGTAGCTGGTTTGTTCAGCCACCACCCCGTCCATACTGATTTTGTCAACCTGGCCCAGCACCCACAGGTCAAGGTTATCGTGGTGAATTGTTTCAACCTGACGGCTGGCACCCATGGTGTTGGATTCAGTGGCCTGCTTTTCGCGGGCCAGGCTGTCGAATGCATCGATGATCCGGGTATAGGTGGTGCCCTCCTGGGTCAGGCTCGATTGAACCATTGGACGAACCTGCGCGGTGATGGGGTCGCCCACGCTTCCGAGAACGGTGCCGTAGTTTTCATAAAACGGCTGGCCGGCCACATCCTGCTCGTCCAGATACGTGATCTGCTCGCTGCGCACCGCGGTGCTGCTGCCGGCAGGCAAGCGCTGGCGCTCAAGCAGGCGCCCGGCGTTGTGCCGATAAACCACCCCATAGCGCTCAACGGTGTGGCTGCCGTCCGGCCGGGTGATGGTCACGGATTTGTCTTGCTGGCACTCCTGACTGTTGGAACAGGGGTATTGTGCCGGCTCGGTATGGCTGCCCCAAAGGGTTGCGTACGTCAAGCCATAGTCATAAGACCAGCTGGCCGGCTCCAGGCCCGGCCCGGACACGGTCTTGACCACAAGGCTCATGACATCGAAGTAATGGGGAACAAGTAGCTCGTAGACAGCATCTTCACCCTGGCCATAGGCTAGGCATTCGGTGGCGTGAACGCCGGTGCGATAATGACGCCGGTTGCTGAACTCAAACTTGGCTTGGGCGCCAGCTGGATGGGTGGCGGTTAAGGTGTATTGGGCATCGACCTTTGCCGGGAGACCCATGCACCAGGGAAGCACCAGGTCCTCCCAGGCTTCTGGTGCAGACGGCTTGAGGCTGCCGCTGTAGGAATATGTCCAGTGACTGCCATCGGGCAGCTCAACCCGCGTCAGCTCGCCGTCCTGGTATTGATACTGCCAGGTTCGGTGATTGGCGGTTGCGCTCGTCAGCCGACCATTGGTGTAGTCAAGAGTGATCTCGCGGCCATCGCTGGCGCTGATCCGGGTGGGCTGCCCAAAGCTGTTGTAGTCAATCTCAACCGTGTTGCCATGCCGGTCCTCAATCCGACTGGCCAGAAGATAGAAATGGTCACGCTCCAGGTAGTGGGGCAACCATTGGCCATTACTTTTCAAGGGCCTGACCAGCTTGGAGGCGGTGCGATCGACGGCAACATCAAAATCATAATGCACGCCTTCGCGGGTGGTCATGCGAAAGCCTTCACCGGCCAGCCCGCTTTGCATGGGGATGCAGCTAAAAACGTCACGCTGACGGCTGGTCAGCCGATACGGACCGCCGGAGGAAGGGAGCGGAACGCCGCTTTCAAGCCCCATGGCGCGACGCGCCTCTTCACCCGGCATGTGAATATCAATGCCCTGCCAAACCTGAGCGCGCCGGAAGCGCCCATGGGGCCCCATGGTCAAAGGCGGTACGCTGCCCTGCGAGCAGCGCTGGTCATTCCATCCGGTGCTTTGCGGGTAGGTGGCCGCCATCCACGGGACATCCACATCCCAGTTGCCGGCACCACCAAGGCGGGTATCGTAGGGCTGAATCCGATCCTGCGGCTGCAGACTGACGTCCAGATAGCGAACAAGGCGAACCGGCAAATCGAAGTTGCCGGGCAGGTCAATATCGACCACTGAAAAATAGGTTGAGCCGTCATAACGGTTGGTCTGTTCGCCAGCAAAGCCGAACTCGAGGGCGGCCAGCCGGCTGCTTTCCTCGACCTGCCGGCCATACTCTACCCATGGCGGCACAGCGCCTTGCGAGTCGGACAGGCAGGCACCACCCCAGTCGGTCTCCGGATCGTCGGCAGTCAGACAGGCCGACGGCGGCTCAATCGGTGGAAAATCAACCGGTGGAAAATCAGTTTTTGCAGCAACAGGGCCTGCTGTCAACAGGCAAACAAGCCCGAAGAACACAGGCCCGACCCACGCCGCAAGCAGCTTGCCCAAAACTGATCTTGAACACATACCCAGCCCATCAAAACGCCAACAATTGGTTCAGACAACCGCAAAGGATTGGTGAACAGCAGCCCTGATGCTGCCCAACAAGCGCGTGCATGTCAACTTTGGGCTGACATCGGTCGGCATTTGCGGCTGTCAGACCAGCCAAACAAAGCGGCGCGCTCGCTTTATGTCACGGTGAGAATTTTGAGCGTGTTGGTGCCACCCATCACACCCTGGTCGTCGCCCAGCGTCATCAGCACGCGATCGCCGGGCTTGATCAGGCCAGCTGCCTGCACATGCTCAAGGGCGGCCCGCGACAGGCGCGAGGCGCGCATTTGTTCGGGCACAAACAGCAGCGGGCGCACGTGCTGGAACAGCCGCATGCGCCGCAGGGTGGCGTGATTGGGCGACAGGGCGATGATGGGCACTGGCGAGCGCACGCGGCTGAGCCACTGCGCGGTCGAACCCGATTCGGTCAGCACGATGATGGCCTCAACGGGGAGATTGTGCACCGTAACCATGGTGGCCATGGCAATGGCCTGATCCACCCGCTCGGCACGCACGTTGATCTTGCCAGCAGGCATATGCGCCTGGACGTGTCGTTCGGCGCCCACGCATATCTTGCGCATGGTTTCGACCACCAGGTCGGGATGCCGCCCGACCGCCGTTTCGGCCGACAGCATGACCGCATCGGTGCCGTCGATGACGGCGTTGGCCACATCCAGCACCTCGGCACGGGTGGGCACAGGGGCATCGACCATGGACTGCATCATTTGAGTGGCGGTGATGACCGGCCGGTTGGCTTCCAGCGAGGCGGCAATGATGCGCTTTTGCAGGCCGGGCAGTTCAGCGTTGCCGATTTCCACACCCAGGTCGCCGCGCGCCACCAAAACCGCATCGGAAGCCTCAATGACCGCCTCCAGATTTTCAATGGCCTCGGTGCGCTCGATCTTGGACACCAGCCCGGCATGTCCGCCGGCCTCCCTGAGCAGACGCCTGGCATGGTGCATGTCTTCGGGGCCGCGCGGAAAGGACACGGCCAGATAATCCACCTGCCAGTCGGCGGCATGCACAATGTCGCGGGCATCGTCTTCGGACACTCCGGGCACCGACAGTCCGCCGCCGCGCAGGTTCAGGCCCTTGCGGTCGGACAGGCGTCCGCTGGTCATGACCTCGCAGTGGATGACATCGCCGTCAATACGCGTCACGCGCATGGCCATCAGCCCGTCATCCAGCAGCAGCTCGGATCCCGGCCTGACATCATCCACCAGGCCAAGGTAAGCCACGCCCACGCCTTTTTCATCGCCCGGTGGCGGATTTTCGCGGGCGTAAAGGGCAAATGCATCGCCGGCCTCAAGATCGACCGCGCCGGCGCGAAACCGGCCAATGCGAATCTTGGGGCCGGCCAGATCGGCCAGCACGGCAATGTCGGTGTCCAGCTCACGCGCAGCGGCGCGCACCATGCGAATGCGCCGGGCGTGAGTGTCGGCATCACCATGTGAAAAGTTGATCCTCACCACATCACAGCCGGCCGTAATCATGCGCTCCAGCACGGCCGGCTCGTCGGTGGCGGGCCCCAGGGTTGCAACCACTTTTGTACGTCTTGTCATGCCGGCAAGTATAAGCCGCCAAACAGCTTTTGGGCTGCGTCATACTTGATGGCAGCAACACCGGATCGCATGTATTCATGCTGATCCTCCCCGTTTGAAACATTGAAGGAGCGCCCTGCATGAACGACAGCAGCTACGAACCGCCCAAAGTATGGGTATGGGAAAAAGACGCCAACGGCGGCAAGTTTGCCAGCATCAACCGGCCCGTTGCCGGCCCCACCCACAACAAGGCCCTGCCCGTTGGCAAGCATCCGCACCAGCTCTATTCGCTGGGCACGCCCAACGGGGTCAAGGTCACCATCATGCTTGAGGAGCTGCTGGAAGCCGGCCACCAGCAGGCCGAGTACGATGCCTGGCTGATCCGGATAGGTGAGGGCGAGCAGTTCAGCTCGGGCTTTGTGGATATCAACCCGAACTCCAAGATTCCGGCCATGCTGGACCAGAGTATCCAGCCAAACCGGCGCATCTTTGAATCCTGTTCCATTCTTCTGTATCTGGCCGAAAAGTTCGGCCGCTTTGTGCCGCAAAACATTGACGGGCGCACCGAATGCCTCAACTGGCTGTTCTGGCAAACCGGCGCCGCGCCGCTTCTGGGCGGCGGCTTTGGGCATTTCTATGCCTATGCACCGGTCAAGATCAAGTACGCCATCGACCGCTACGCCATGGAAGCCAAGCGCCAGCTGGACGTGCTCAATCGCCACCTGGCCGACAATGAATTCATGGCCGGCAAGGAGTACAGCATCGCCGACATGGCCATCTGGCCCTGGTACGGACAGCTGGCGCTGGGCAATGTATACGACGCCGCCGAATTTCTGCAAACGCATGAATATGAACATGTTTTGCGCTGGGCCAGGCAGCTGGCCGAGCGCCCGGCCGTCAAACGCGGCCGCATGGTCAACTCCGTCTCCGGCAGACCGGAGGAGCAGCTGCGCGAGCGCCACGATGCCAGCGATTTTGAGCACCGCACCTGGGACAAGATCGGCGACGACAGCGACTGAGACCGACCATCAAAACCGCTGTCAGCCGGCCCGGCTGGCGCGGATGTCATCGTAGGCCTTGCGAATGGCCAGGGTGCGCTCCCTGGCCACCTCACGCATGCTTTCGGGCAGGCCACGCGCCGCCATCTTGTCGGGGTGGTAGCGGCTCATCATGCGCCGGTACGACTTCTTGACCTCAGCATCGCTGGCCGATGGCTCCACACCCAGCGTTGCATAGGCATCGTCCAGCGATGAGGGACGCGGCCGGGGCCGGCTGCGCTGACCGCGCTGACGGGCGCCCGCGCCGGAACGCGCGCGGCGCTGGTTTTGATACGTCTGCCCACCGGCTGCCGTGGCGCTGCGCAAAATGGCCTCGATGCGGCGCAGGTCGGCAGCCGACAGGCGCAGTCCCCTGACCACACGCAGCAGCATGTTGCGCTCGCTGGGGTGAATCACGCCGTCGGCTGAAATGGCCGACAGCTGAACCTGGACAAAAAGCTGCAGCAGCGCCTGATTGCCGCGCACGATGTGGCGCAGTGTCGCAACCTCGGCATCCAGATCAAAACCGAGCCGCTTGCCGCGGTTGAAGGCGGCCTGGGCCTCGCGCCGCTGGGCGGGCGACAGCTCGAACTTTCTGAAAAAGCTCTCGGCGGTGCGGATTTCCTCTTCGCTGACCCGCCCGTCGGCCTTGCACAGGGCGCCCATGACGGTAAAGGTGGAGAGAATGAACTGCTGCGCGACCGCATCGGTGCCGCGCCACGACCGCAGCGCCCGGCGTCCCACCCAGGCGCCCACAAATGCCCCGACCAACAGCCCGAACGGCCCGCCCAGGAAAAGACCGGCCAATGCGCCGATAAAAATGAAATTGCCCATGGCGGGAATCTTAACCGACCGGGCTGGATTGCATTGCTTCAGACCCGCCCGGATGCCGCCTTCAGAGCCTCGACCGCCGGCAGCGGCCGGCCTTCAACGTACTCAAGAAAAGCACCACCGGCAGTTGAAATATAGTCGATTTTCTCCGCCACGCCATACTTCTCAATGGCAGCAATGGTGTCGCCGCCGCCCGCCAGGGTAAAGCCGGACGATTCGGCGGCCGCCAGCGCAAGAGCCCTGGTTCCGCCGCCAAACGCATCAAACTCGAACACGCCCAGCGGGCCGTTCCACAGCACGGTGCCGGCCGTGCGCACAATATCGGCCAGCATGCGCCCGGTTTCGGGGCCCACATCCAGAATCATTTCGCCCGCATCAACCTCGTCCACCGGCACCACCCTGGCAACCGCCTGCGGGCTGAAATCGGCGGCCGTGCGCACGTCAACGGGAAGGGGAATGTCCGCACCCCTTTCACGGGCGCGCTCAAGCAGCCTGGCGGCTGTTTCCACCAGATCCGGTTCGTACAGGGAAGCGCCGATGCGGTGGCCGGCCGCTGCCAGAAAGGTGTTGGCGATGCCGCCGCCGACAATCAGCCGGTCAACCTTCTCAATCAGCGCTTCGAGCACGGTCAGCTTGGTGGATACCTTGGCACCGCCAACCACCGCCACCATGGGGCGGCGCGGCGCGGCCAGGGCCTTTTCAAGCGACGCCAGCTCGCGCGCCATCAGCCGGCCGGCACAGGCCGTTGCCGCATGCCGCACCAGCCCTTCCGTCGAGGCCTGGCTGCGGTGGGCCGTGGCAAAGGCATCAAACACAACCACATCGGCCAAAGACGCCATGCGCCGGGCCAGCGCCGGGTCATTGGCTTTTTCACCCGTCAGGAAGCGAACATTTTCAAGCAGAACCACCTCTCCGGGCCCGACATCGACACCGTCGATCCAGTCGCGCCTGAGCGCAACCGGGCGATCCAGCAGCCGGCCCAGCTCGGCGGCCACCGGCGCCAAGCTGAAAGCCTCATCAAAAGCGCCCTCTTCAGGCCGGCCCAGATGCGACATGAGCATGACGGCCGCACCCGATTCAATGACGTGTCTGATGGTGGGCAGGGCGGCCTCAAGCCGGGCGCTCGAAGTCACCCGGCCATCCTCGAGGGGAACATTGAAATCGACGCGAATGACAACGCGCCGGCCCTGCAGATCAACCTGATCCAGCGTCAGCATGAGCGGCCTCCCAACCAGTCTGAAACAGTTGCCTCAGGCGCTTGCCATGACCGCTGCCGTGTCGAGCATGCGGTTGGAAAAGCCCCACTCGTTGTCATACCAGGCGAACACCTTGACCAGGCGGCCGCTGACTTTGGTCAGCGTGGCGTCAAAAATGGACGAGCGCGGGTCGTGGTTGAAGTCGCTGGAGACCAGGGGTTCGGTGTTGTAGCCAAGAATGCCCTTGAGCGGGCCGTCATCGGCAGCCTTGCGCATGACGTCATTGACGGCCTCCACCGACACATCGCTCCCGGCCAGAAACGACAGGTCAACCAGCGATACGTTGATGGTGGGAATGCGAATGGCGTAGCCGTCCAGTCGGCCGTCCAGCTCGGGCATGACCAGCCCGACCGCCGCCGCCGCACCGGTTTTGGTGGGAATCTGGTTCATGGTGGCCGAGCGCGCGCGGCGCGGGTCCTTGTGGCGAACGTCGGTCAGCACCTGGTCATTGGTATAGGCGTGGATGGTGGTCATCAGGCCCTGCTCAACCTCAAAGGCATCGTGCAGGGGCTTGACCAGCGGCGCCAGGCCGTTGGTGGTGCACGAAGCGCATGAAACGATGCGGTCATCGGACTTGATGACATTGTGGTTGACACCGTAGACCACGGTCGGCATGTCGGTGCCGGCCGGCGCGGAAATGAGCACCTTGCCGGCGCCGCTGTCCAGGTGGGCCGATGATTTTTCGCGGCTGTTGAACGCGCCGGTGCATTCCAGCACGATGTCAATGCCCAGCTCGCCCCACGGCAGGGTGGACGGGTCGCGGTTGTGAATCAGGCGTATGCGGTCACCGTTGACCACCAGATGATCGCCATCCAGCGCCACCTCGCCGGCAAACGGCCCGTGAACGGTGTCGCGCCGGGTCAGATGCTCGGCAATCTTGAAGTCGGCCGGGCCGTTGATGACGACCACTTCAAACTCATCGCTGCGTCCTGTTTCATAAATTGCGCGCAGCACATTGCGGCCGATGCGGCCATAGCCATTGATGGCAACCTTGATGGACATGTTGGAAATTCTCCGGACTGCGTGGATTGTCTTCTGGCCCGGATTATAGTGCGCCCGGCTCATCTGCTGGCGCAACCCGGCCCGGACACGAAGATTCAGCCTCCATGTGGGGCTCGGTCAGGCAAACATCAAGCGGTTTCAGCCAGGGTCTTTCTGGCCGCCTCAATCACGGCCTTGGTGCTGAACCCAAATTCCCTGAACAGGTCCGCTGCCGGCGCCGATGCGCCGAAACGGTCGATGCCGATGATCTGCCCGCAATTGCCGACAAACTGGTGCCAGTACAGGCTGACTCCGGCCTCGACAGCCACGCGCGCGGTCACATCGGTCGGCAGAACCTCGTTGCGATAGCGCTCATCCTGGGCCAGAAACAGATCCGGATTGGGCATGGACACCACGCGTGCACCAACGCCTTCCTCTGCCAGACTGGCAGCCGCCTCAACAGCCAGGCCGACCTCGGAGCCGCTGGCCATGATCAGCACATCGATGGGGCCGTCTGCGGGCTCAGCCAGCACATAGCCACCACGCCTGATCAGGTCAAGCTGCGCGCTGCTGCGCGGCTGGTGTGGCAGCCCCTGACGCGTCAACACCAGCGCTGTGGGCTTGTCGCGCCGGGCGATGGCCGCCGCCCAGGCGGCCGCGGTTTCCACCTTGTCGGCCGGGCGCCACACCGAAAGCCCGGGAATCAGCCGCAGGCTGGTCAAATGCTCAACCGGCTGGTGGGTGGGTCCGTCCTCACCCAGTCCGATGGAATCATGGGTGTACACATGAATGGTACCGGCCGGAATCAGCGCTGACATGCGCACGGCATTGCGCGCGTAATCTGAAAAAACGAGGAACGTGCCGCTGTAGGCAATAAAGCCACCGTGCAAATGCAAGCCGTTGACGATGGCGGTCATGCCAAACTCGCGCACGCCGTAATAAATGTAGTTGCCTTCCCGCGGGTTTTCACGGGCATCGACGCTGCCCGACCAGCGCGTGTTGTTGGAGCCGCTCAAATCGGCCGAGCCACCAATCAGGGCTGGCAGATGCGGCCCAAAGGCCTCCAGGCTCATTTCGGACGCCTTGCGGGTGGCCACCGTGCTGTCATCAGCCTGCATATGGGCAAGAACATCGTCCGCCAGGCTGTCAAAATCGGCCGGCAGCCCGCCGTTCATTCGTTCTTCAAGCTCGCGCGCCAGCGCCGGATTGGCGCTTGAGTAGGCCTTCCACACTTTCTGCCAGCGACGCTCGGTTTCGGCACCGCGCTCGCGGGCATCCCAGCCGGCGCGAATGTGGTCGGGAATGACAAACGGCTCGTGCGGCCAGCCCAGCTGTTTGCGCGCGGCGGCAATTTCCTTTTCGCCCAGCGCCGCGCCGTGAACGTCGGCCGTGCCGGCCTTGTTGGGCGCGCCAAAACCGATGGTGGTCTTGCAGCAAATCAGCACCGGCCTGTCATCGGCAGCTATAGCCTGGTCAATGGCCGCTGAAATGGCTTCAGGGCTGTGGCCGTCAACGTCCTCGATCACACGCCAGCCGTAGGCGCGAAAGCGGGCAGGCGTATTGTCGGTGAACCAGCCGTCGGTATCGCCATCGATGGATATCTGGTTGTCGTCGTAGAACACCACCAGCTTGCCCAGGCCAAAGGTTCCGGCCAGCGAGCAGGCCTCGTGCGATATGCCCTCCATCAGACAGCCATCGCCGGCAAACACCCAGGTGCGGTGGTCAATCACCGTGTGCTCATCGGTATTGAACCGCGCCGCCAGCAGCTTTTCAGCCAGCGCCATGCCCACGGCGTTGGCCAGCCCCTGGCCCAGCGGACCGGTGGTGGTCTCCACGCCGGGCGTGTCGGCAAACTCGGGATGACCCGGCGTGGCCGAATGCAGCTGGCGAAAATTCTCCAGCTCTTTCATCGGCAGATCGTAGCCGCTCAGATGCAACACGCTGTACAGGAGCATGGAACCATGGCCGTTGGAGACTACAAAGCGATCGCGATCCCACCAGTCCGGATTGGCCGGATTGTGCTTGTGATAGTCGTTGAACAACACCTCAACGATGTCGGCCATGCCCATGGGCATGCCTGGATGACCGCTCGCGGCCCGCTCAACGGCATCCATGGACAGGGCCCGCACCGCATTGGCGAGCTGAAAACGATCTGCATTCAATTTGGTCATGAACTCGGGTGGACGGCCAAATCGCCGACGGTGAAAGCCGCCCATTTTGCCGCTTGCAGCAGGCGCAAGCAAGTACACAGCCCAAAGGATTATGGCCCGAGCCGCTTGCCGGCTGACAAGCGCCACACAAACCTGCAGAAAATCTGACACTTGCAGCAAAATCTGCGAGTGCATTATTGTCCCGGCCCTGTTAATATTGCATTCAGGAAAACTTTATTGGCTGACAGCCGTCCAACGGGGCATCACTCAGCCATCAACCGGATTTTTCGAGGGAATGAACCGCCTGACGCAATTCATCATGCTGACCGCATTGCTGGCCGCCCTGTCGCTGGTGCAGGCTGCGGAAGACAGCCCGTGGTTCATTGTGCCCGACAGCGCAACGATGACGTCTGCGCAACAGCACGGATTTTTTTCCGACCGTTCTCCTTTGGCGCTGCCGGATGAGAACACACTGCTGTCCATGAACATTCCCCTGTTCGGCCTGCAGGCCGACGAACCGGCTTCCGAAAAAGACGGCAGCGCCTTTTCATGGTCGCTGGAAACCTGGCAGATGAACACGGCCAGCCTGGCGCACATCCAGTGCAGCCAGGGCATGTTCACCGCCAACAGTTATCTGGCCCAGGACTGCCGTTTTGTTGACCAGCCGCTGCCGGGCTCGGCAGTCAACCTGTTCAAGATTTCCGGTGACTGGCTGGCCGCTCCAGGGCTGAAACTGGGCGTTGGCGCTTTTCGCGCAGACGACCGTGTCGCCCCCATCGAGCAGCCGTCGCCTGTTTTCAGTCCGGGCCAAAAACTGCTGCCTGCCCGCAGCAGCGAGACCTCTGCGGGCATGGATGTCAACGTGAGCTTTGGCATTCAAACGCAAAAAGTGGGCGATTTTCTGGTTGGTCTGCAGCTGGCCCGCTACCGCCAGCACCTGAGCCTTGCCGACCTTGGCATGCCAACCCGGGGGCGGGGCTTTTCTTCGGCAACAACCGAACCCCACTACGCCAGCAGCGCCCAGCTGATGCTTGGCTGGCGGCGCGGCAGCTTCAGCGGGGAAATGCTCGGCCACCACCGCGATCTCCCACTGTGGGCCAGCCCGGCAGCCGTGCCCTTGACGCTCAGCTCATTCGACCTTGAGTTCTCCTGGCACCCGCAGAACAACTCTTCGCTGACCATAGGCGTCAGCAACCTGATGGACGCTGCGCCTCGGGCCGACAAAAAAGAACCCGGACCGGCGCTTGAAGATCCGCTGGAAAGCGTATACGGTCGCATTCCATACGTGCGCTACAAGCAGGATCTGTAGCCTTCCATCAAAACATGCCCAACCGGGGCTTCAAGCTCATGACCCATACAGCCCTTCTTTTTGTTCGCACAAGCCTGCTGGCCATTCTCCTGGCGTCTGCTGCCATGCCGGCTGCCGCCCAGGATTCGTTTTCATCGCTTGAAGAGCGCATGACCGGCAAGGAGTTCAAGCAGACCGGACTGCACAAGCTCAGCGAAGATGAACTGGCGGCACTCAATGCCTGGATTCAGGCCAGATCGCTGGCCGAGGGCGAAGTTGCCGACACAGACCGTGAGCAGGCCGGGGCTGCAGTGGATACTGATGAAGCGGACCAGGCCGACCGGCGCGGCCTGAACGAAAGCCAAAATGATGAACCGATCAAAAGCCGCCTGACCGGAAACTTTGATGGCTGGTCAGGCAAAACGCGCTTCGAGCTTGAAAACGGGATGGTTTGGCAGCAAAGCGACTCGGGCAGCTACAGCGTATCGAGCAGAAGTCGCCCGGAAGTCACCATCACGCCCGGAATTCTTGGCAGCTGGTACCTGCAGGTTGACGGCATGAACCGGCGCGTCAAGGTCAAGCGCATCAAGTAGCCGGACCTGGCCTTTCAGCCCTTCTGCCGGGCAGCACCGGGCCTGTTGCGTTTCATGTTGAGCCACAAAAGCCAGCCTCTGGCGATAACGTAGCCGATGCCGGAGAGCATGATCAGACCAACCGGCAGCGGCGGTGGCGGAATCGTCCACCCCGCCGGCTCCACCAGCCACCACCAGACCGCGCCCACAATCAGCAGGGCCATGGCGGTGTAAGCCATGTTTTTGGCCCGCCAGACCTTGCGCCGCCAGCGCCTGAGCTCCATGCGGCTGACATCCTCCGGCCCCAGTTCGGCCAGGGCAAGATCACAATGCGGGCAAGCCGGACTCCTGTCGGACATTCTTCGGCTGCAGCGGGGACAATTGATAATAGCCATATAAAAAACCAGCACCAGTCTGTTTGTTGCTTGCATTCTCGGGTTGCCGGGACTCATTTCAAGCCCCGGGCTTCGGGCCAGCACTCCGGCTCAGTCCATTTCCCTGTCGGGGTAAAAGCGCAGGGTGACACACAGGCCGCCTGACGCCCGGTTGGCAAAAACAATTTGCCAACCGAACAGATCACACAACCGCTTGACGATGGAAAGCCCCAGTCCTGACCCCTTGGTGCCACCCATCTGGTGGCCCCGGAAGTGGCGGTCGAACACATGCGGCAGTTCCTCTTCGGCAATGCCGGGGCCGGTGTCAAGAATCCTGATTTTACCGGTGTCAATTTCCATGCGGACCTCGCCCTGTATGGTATAGCGAATGGCGTTGCCCACCAGGTTGCCCAATACAACGGCGATAACTGCCTCGGGCGCAATTACGCTGAGCGTCTGTCGCTGGTCAAACACAAGCTCAAGCGCCCGATCGCCCACCAGAGGCGCGTAGTTGTCAAACACCTGACCGGCTATGCTGCCGACATCCTGCGCCTGCTCTCCGCCGTTTGACTCACGCTCTGCGCGCACCAGATGCAGCAGAGCGGTGGTAATGTCGGTGGACTGACGGGCGGCGCGCGCGATCCTCAACAGGCGTTCGCGGCTGCGCTCCGACAGGTCATCCTGGGCCAGAAGCAGCTCGGTGGCGCCCGAAATCACCGCCAGCGGTGTTCTGAGCTCGTGCGATACATCGGCGTTGAACGCCTTGTCACGTTCGACCAGTTCCTTGAGTCGGCGGGCGTAGTTGTCAAGCGCTGCGGCCAGCTGCCCGACCTCGTCATCCGGGAAGTGACGCGCCAGATCGGTGTCGGGCGCATGCTCGTCCATGGCCTCAAGTCGCCTGGCAAGCTCGGTTACCGGCGCCATCACGCGGCTTGTTGACCAGATCCCAAGCGCCAGCGACAGCAGGCCAAACAGCAGCACGGCCGCTGCCAGCGCCCACTTGAGCCGGCGCGCCAGCTCCTCGTTTTCAGACACGTCATAAGTCAAAAACACCCAAAAGTCGCTGTCCTTGCGCACCGCAGCCTTGTAGCGGGCGTGACTGGTGGTCACATCATGTATGCCGGGCGGCAGCGAACGAAAGGCTCTGGGCACGATATCCGCCCGGTCGGGCCGGGTGACATAGCCTTCTATGCGCGTGTAGAAAGGCTCGACCAGCGTCGGGTCCTTGCGCAAGCCGGCCACATACTGGTCGATTTCATCGACCAGGGTGCGAGAGATCAGGGCATCAACCAGCCAGCTTTGCAGCAGCAGCACGGCCGCTGCGAACAGCACGCTGAGCAGCGTGCCAAACAGCAGAAACGAAAAGATCAGCCGGCTTCTAAGACGACGGCGATACTTCATCCGGAGCCACCAGGCAGTAGCCAATCCCGTGTCGTGTGTGGATCATGGGCTGCCCGAAAGGCTTGTCTATGGCCGCGCGCAGCGTGTGAATATGCACTCTAAGACTGTCGCTGTCGGGCAGTTCCTCACCCCATACGTGAAACTCAAGCTCGCGCCGTGCAACCACCGCCGGCGAGGCGGTCATCAGCTTTTCCAGAAGCTTCAGGCCAATCGGGTTGAGATCAATTGACTTCCCGGCCCGGCTGACGGTCAGTGTTTCAAGGTTGTAGTTCAGGTCGCCCACCTGCAGTTCACGCGGCCTCAGGCGCTGGCCGCGCCGGGCCACCACCCTGAGGCGGGCCTCCACCTCTTTCAGCTCAAAAGGCTTGACCAGATAGTCATCGGCGCCGGAATCAAATCCGCTCAGCTTGTCTTCGAGCTGGTCGCGGGCGGTCAGCATCAGCACCGGCGTTTCCTTGCGTCCGTCCTCGCGCAGCTTGCGGCATACGTCAAGACCGTCCATGCCCGGCAGCGCCAGGTCAAGAACAATGGCGTCAAAATCATTGACCACGGCCAGATGAAGTCCGGTCACGCCATCAAATGCATAGTCAACCACGTGACCGCGATCGGTCAGAAAGTCGCCCAGATTTGCGGCAATGTCACGATTGTCCTCAATGATGAGGATGCGCATTATGGAATCTTTCATTTTGATCTTCCGGTTGGGATTAAAAAAGCCCGGGCAGAGGGGTCGACTCCGCCCGGGCCCACATTGCCCCGTAACCGTTGGTGCAGGACTTGGCTCGCGCTTTTACACCAACGCCCCGAGTGTACACAACGCGTCGTTAAGCTTCTGTTAACGCTCGCGGAAATTGCCGTTTCTCCAATCGCTTATATGTTAAACACATCAAACAGACCGCTGCTAGTCATTGTCCAGCAGATGCAAGTCCTGCAGATGGCCCGAGAGGGATTCGGCGTCTCCCCCCTCACTCAGCTTGATCTTCAGGCGCAAATCATTGGCTGAGTCGGCGTGCTTTAGCGCCTCGTCGTAACTGATCAGCCCTTCCTGGTACAGGTCATGCAGGGACTGATCAAAAGTCACCATGCCGTGGTGGGTCGAGTTCTCCATGATCTCTTTCATGTCCTCGACCTTGCCCTTGCGGATTTTTTCCTGAATCAGCGGCGTATTGAGCAGCACTTCGAGCGCCACGTGACGGCGGCCTCCGTCAATGGAGGGAATGAGCTGCTGCGCAACCACGCCCCTGAGGTTGAAGGACAGGTCAAGAAGAATTTGCTGATGCTGGTCTTCCGGGAAAAAGTGCAGGATACGGTCCAGAGCCTGGTTGGCGTTGTTGGCGTGCAGGGTGGTCAGACACAGATGGCCGGTTTCGGCAAAGGTGATGGCATGCTCCATGGCTTCACGCGTGCGCACCTCGCCAATGAGAATCACATCGGGCGCCTGGCGCAGCGTGTTGCGCAGGGCCACCTCGAACGACTCCGTATCGATGCCCACCTCGCGCTGTGAAATCAGGCTCTTGCGATGCTTGTGGACAAACTCGATGGGGTCTTCAATGGTAATGATGTGACCCGAGGTCGTCTGGTTGCGATGGCCGACCATGGCGGCCAGCGAGCTTGATTTTCCGGTGCCGGTGGCGCCGACCAGAATGACAATGCCGCGCTTGATCATGGACAGGTCGGCAAGTGTTTCCGGCAGATTAAGCTCTTCGAAAGTGGGAATTCTGGTTTCGATGCGCCGGCAAACCATGCCGACACTGCCGCGCTGATAGTAGGCGCTGACGCGAAAACGGGCCACGCCTTCAAGCGAGACCGCAAACTGGCACTCGTGCGTGCCGTGAAATTCCTCGCGCTGCGCCGGCGTCATGATGGAGTTGATGATGTCCAGCACCACCTCGTGCGTCAGGGCTTCACGGGCAATCGGCCTGATCTTGCCGTGCACCTTGATGCAGGGCGGTGCCCCAACAACCACAAACAGGTCCGAACCATCGGAGCCATGTAGTTTGCCAGCCAGTCCTGAATAGTATTCATGCTGTCCTCGCTGCAGTTTTGATTCCGGCCTCACAGACTGCCGGCGTCATGCCAGCGCTGCCTTGTTTTCCGCCCGGCGCATGGCGTCCTGACGGGTAATGATTCCACGGCGCATCAGCTCCGCCAGAGACTGGTCGAGCGTGGTCATGCCCACGTTCTGACTGGTCTGGATGGCCGAGTACATTTGCGCCACCTTGTCTTCGCGAATCAGGTTGCGGATGGCCGAAGTCGCCACCATGATTTCATGAGCCGCCACCCGGCCGCCGCCGATGCGTTTGAGAAGTGTTTGTGAAATGACGGCGCGCAGTGACTCGGAAAGCATGGAGCGCACCACCGGCTTCTCATCGCCGGGAAACACGTCAATGATGCGGTCCACCGTTTTTGGCGCCGATGAGGTGTGCAGGGTGCCAAATACGATATGACCCGTCTCGGCTGCCGTCAGCGCAAGGCGTACGGTTTCCATGTCGCGCAGCTCACCGACCAGAATAATATCCGGGTCCTCGCGCAGCGCCGAGCGCAGGGCGGCGTTGAAGCTGCGGGTGTCCCGGCTCACTTCCCGCTGGTTGATCAGACAGCGCTGCGGCGTGTGCAGATACTCAATCGGGTCCTCAATCGTCAGAATATGACCAGCTGTGGTCTTGTTGAGATAATCAATCATGGCGGCCAGCGTGGTTGACTTGCCCGCACCGGTGGGCCCGGTCACCAGAATAAGCCCGCGCGGCACCTCAACAATCTCCTTGAAAACCGCTGGTGCCTCAAGTTCGTCAAGCGTGCGAATCTCGCTGGGAATAACCCGAAACGCACCACCGAGCCCGCGATGATGATGAAAGGCGTTGACGCGGAACCGGGCCAGGCCGGGCACGGAATAGGAAAAGTCCACCTCCAGATCCGACTCGTAATCACGGCGCTGCTGATCATTCATGGTTGAATAGATCAGCTCGGCCATTTGCTTGTTGTCGATATCCGGCATGTTGATGCGGTGAATATCACCATCTACACGGATCATTGGCGGCAGGCCTGCCGACAGGTGCAAATCGGATGCGTTGTTCTTTACAGTGAACGCAAGCAGCTGGGTAATATCCATATATCTCTCTGCGTGATGGCTGATAAACTGGTACGGGAACGCTTTGTGTCGTTCCATTGCAGGCCGCAACCACGCCGGCCATTTTTCCATACCCTCCCTACTGATAGTATCGCAACATGACTCCGAATCAAATCAATGCGTTTGACGCCGGTCAGCGGTTGACGGCCGTCAGGCAGCGGCTGGACAGGGCCTGCCGGGCGGCCGGACGCAGTCCCGGGGATGTTCGCCTGTTGGCCGTCAGCAAGCGCCACCCGCCGCAAGCCATACGGGATTTGCACGCGCTGGGCCATAGCGCCTTCGGTGAAAGCTATGTCAATGAAGGTGTTGACAAGATTGAGCTGCTTTCCGGGCTGGATCTGGAATGGCATCTGGTTGGGCCCATGCAGTCAAACAAGACCCGCGCAGCGGCCGGGCATTTTGACTGGGTGCATTCCATTGATCGTATTCGCATCGCCCGGCGGCTGAATGACCAGCGCCCCGAAGACATGCCGCTGCTCAACGTGCTTGTCCAGGTGAATGTGGATGATGAGCCGCAAAAGTCGGGCTGCAGCCCGGATGATATTGGCGAGCTGGCAGATTTCATCGGCACCTGCCCGCGCCTGACTCTGCGAGGGCTGATGGCCATTCCCGAACAAAAGGACAGCCAGGATGAACAGCGCCGGAGCTTTCGCCGCCTGCATGATCTGTTCATCGAGCTTCGTGAAAGCCACCCGGGAATCGATACGCTTTCCGCCGGCATGTCGGGCGACCTTGAAGCAGCCATTGCCGAAGGCTCCACCATGGTGCGGGTGGGCACCGCCCTGTTCGGCTCGCGTGACGAGCCCTGAAGCAGCGGCAGTTCCTCTTTTTTTCGGCAGCGCCCGATGATTTGCCCATACAATTGAAGCCATGAAAGACATCAAAATCACATTCGTCGGCGGCGGCCACATGGGGCGTGCGCTCATAGGCGGGCTGATCGCCGGCGGCACAGCCCCGCAAAACATCACCGTGGCCGACCCCGATGACAGCCAGCGCAGTGCGCTTGAGCAGGACCTTGAGGTCAATACCAACGCAGATAGCGCGGCGGCAGTGAACGGTGCCGATATCGCCGTGCTGGCCGTCAAGCCGCAAATCATGGACGCCGTTCTTGAACAGCTGGCACCGGCCATCAGCGCCCGTACGCTGGTGATCTCCGTGGCCGCCGGCGTGCCCGTTGAGCGTATTTCGAACAAGCTCAACGGCCATGAACGCATTGTGCGCGTCATGCCCAACACCCCGGCGCTGTATCGGGCCGGCGTGACGGGCATGGTGGCTGCCAGCGCAGTTGATGCGCACGGCCGCCGACTGGCTGAACAGGTGCTGGGAGCGGCAGGCCACACCGTATGGGTGGACGATGAGGCCCTGATGGATGCCGTCACCGCAGTCTCCGGCTCGGGCCCGGCCTATTTCTTTTTGCTGGTCGAATGCCTGGCCCGGGCGGGACAAAAAGCCGGACTGCCCGAACAGGCCGCCCGGCAGCTGGCCCGCCAAACCGCCTATGGTGCCGGCGTCATGCTCAATGAATCACCGCTGGATGCCGCTGAGCTGCGCCGTCGGGTCACTTCACCGGGCGGCACCACTGCAGCCGCGCTTGAAAGCTTGCACAACAATGATTTTGAGCGCCTGATCGAAGATGCGGTTGAAGCCGCCGTAAATCGCGGCCGGGAACTTGGTAAAGCCTGATGGGTTCATCGGCCCGGGCTTTTGCATTTCTGGTTGAAACCGTCTTCCAGCTTTATCTGGTGGCACTCATGCTGCGCGTGCTGCTCGAAGCGGTGCGCGCCAATTACTACAACCCGGTCTGCCAGGTTCTGATCAAGGCGACTGATCCGCTGATCAAGCCGCTCAAAAAGATCATTCCGCCGGCCGGCTCCATCAACCTGGCCGGCATTGCCTGGCTGCTGGTCATTGAACTGGTGCTTCTGGTGCTGCTGGCCGCCCTCGGCGCCTGGGCCCTCAAGCCCGGCCTGCTTTTGATACTGGCCCTCAAGCGCCTTTTGCGCATGCTGCTGGTGCTTTACATGGTCCTGATCATTGCCGGCGTGGTGCTTTCCTGGATAGGGCACAGCTTTCGCCACCCCATCGTGCCGCTGATCTTTCAGCTCAGCGAACCGGTGCTGGCACCCGTGCGGCGCCTGCTTCCCCCGCTGGGCGGCCTTGACTTTTCCCCGCTGATCGCGCTGGTTGCAATTCAGTTTTTCATTATTCTGCTCGGCCTGTAGCCGCCCGATCAGGGATAAAGCAGGGTTTCTCTCCACCCGTCATCGGTCAGCTCAAAGCACACACGCTCGTGCAGCCTGTACTTGCGCTCGTACCAGAATTCAATGCGGCGTGGCCTGACCCGAAAGCCCGACCAGTGTTCAGGTCGCGGTACATCACCATCGGCGAACTTGCGCTCAAAGTGGGCAATTCTGTCCAGAAACTGCTGACGGTCGGCCAGCGGCTGCGACTGCAGTGACGCCCAGGCGCCAATCTGGCTGCCGCGCGGTCGGCTGGCGAAATAGAGATCGGCCTCATGATCCGAAACGGCCTGCGCCTGGCCATCAACCAGCACCTGTTCCCCGTTTTCACGCCACCACCACACCAGGGAAACATCCGGACTGTTCTTAATGTGGCGACCCTTGCGCGACGTCAGATTGGTATAAAAAACAAATCCCTGGGCATCCATGCCCTTGAGCAGCACCGTGCGCGCCGAAGGCCGGCCGTGCACGCCCACGGTAGCCAGCGTCATGGCAGTCGGCTCGGGCAGTCCGCGATCAACGGCCCGCTTCATGCCGCTGCGAAACCGGCTGACCACCGCTTCCGGCAAGGGTTTTATCAGACTCATGACGCTGTTACCGAAGAGGGCGGCAGCGGCCCGCCGCCGGGCTTTTGGGGCGGCAGCTTGCGCAGCCAGATCAGCCACACCACCAGCGCATCAAGAATAATCAGGGCCTGCCACAGATAAAGATGGAACCACTCAAACCAGGTGTAATGCCACTGGCCCAGATAAAACAGGCTGATAATGCGCACAATATTGAGCGCCTGTATGGCCACAAAGCCGATGGCGAACCCGACGAGCTTGTGCTTGAAGGGCGCCGGGAAGGCAAAGATTGCGGCAAACAGGATAATCAGCGCTTCCACGCCGTTGCAGCCCGGTTCTATGCTGATGGCAAAACCCGACTCAAGATCGCGGATGACCTTGCCGGCCGATGAAACGCCGCTGTCAAACAGCTCAATAAGGAATACGCTGACCTTGGCAATGCCGGCCGTAAAGGGCAGAACAACATGATTCTGCACCGGCTGAAGGATTTCGATGGTAAACAGGCCCAGCAGAATAATGATGAAGAGAATGAAAAACCGGATCATGCCAAGGGCCAAACCTGAACGGTGAAGATTGCCTATGTTAACAAACCGACCCCTGTTCCTGCCGGCCGGTTATCGCTGCATGTTAGCATTGTCAGCCATCTGAATCGGGTTCTGCCAGCGGCAAAGCCGGCCTGTCACTTGCGGGCTGGTGACCAACGGTCAAAAAACACCAGCATGAACAGCTCAAGCAATCCCAGGCGCGTGTTCCTGGTTGGCCCCATGGGCTCCGGCAAAACCACCGTAGGCCGGCAGCTGGCCCGGTTGCTGAACATGAAGTTCCTGGATCTGGACCTGGAGCTTGAAAAGCGCTGCGGTGTAGAGGTGTCAGTTATTTTCGAAATCGAGGGAGAAGACGGCTTCCGCCAGCGAGAGACAGCCATGCTCGACGAGCTGACCCGCCACGACAATATTGTGCTGGGCACCGGAGGCGGCAGCGTGATTCGTGAAGAAAACCGCCGCATGCTAAGCGAACGCGGGCTGGTTGTTTATCTTGAAACAGGCATTGGCCAGCAGCTTGCGCGGCTTGCAAAAGACAAACAGCGCCCTCTGCTGCAAACCCCCGACCGTCGTCAGCGGCTTGCAGGGCTCGCCAAGCAAAGAAACCCGCTCTACGATGGCATCGCTGACATAACAGTTCCTTCAGAAAACATTTCACCGGCCGCCATGGCCAAACGGGTTGCAAACATAATTCTGGCCTTTGCAAAAAAGGAAACGAGCCAGCCATGAAAGTCAGTCAGGTCAACACCCGCAGCGGCAGCTACCCGGTTTACACCGGGGAAGGTCTTCTCGAGATGCCGGGCATATGGCAGCGCCATCTGACCGGCCGCACACTGATTGTCAGCGATGAAAACGTGGCCGCTCTCTATCTGGACCAGGTCGGCTCACTCATGGCACCCGGTCATCATTGGCAATCGCTGGTACTGCCGGCCGGCGAAACAGCCAAAACCATGACCAACTGGCAGCGCATCATTGACAAGCTGGTTGAAATGAGAGCGCAGCGCGATGCCACCGTCATTGCGCTGGGCGGTGGCGTGACCGGCGACATGGCCGGCTTTGCCGCGGCCAGCTACATGCGCGGAATCAGGGTGCTGCAAATGCCCACCACCCTGCTGGCCCAGGTGGACGCAGCCGTGGGCGGAAAAACCGGCATCAATCACCCAGCCGGCAAGAACCTGGTTGGGGCCTTTCACCAGCCAGCCGCCGTGGTCGCCGACATTGGCACGCTGGGGACCCTGGACGAGCGCAGCTTTCGGGCCGGACTGGCCGAAGTGGTCAAATATGGCGCCATCCGCGATGTGGGCTTTCTTGCATGGCTTGAAAATCACGTTGACGCGCTGAATTCGCGCCTGCCCGATGTGCTGACCGATGCGGTTCATGCCTCCGTTAACCACAAGGCCGATGTTGTTGCTGCCGACGAGCTCGAAGCCGGCGAGCGCGCCCTGCTGAATTTTGGGCACACCTTCGGGCACGCGCTTGAAACGGCCACCGGCTACGAACGCTATCACCACGGTGAGGCCGTTGCCATCGGCATGGTTCTTGCCGCCCGCCTCAGCGAGCTGCTTGACCTGCTGCCAGCGGGTGCAACAGATCGGCTTGCCGCGCTGCTCAAACAGCTGGAGCTGCCCACAGCGCTGCCCGACGACATCAACCGTGATGAGCTGTTCAGGCTCATGCAACTGGACAAGAAAAATCGCGACGACCGTATTCGTGTCGTATTGCTTGAACAACTCGGCCAGGCAGTGGTTCAAACCTGCCCGCCAGACGATATTCGAGAGGTATTGCAAAGCTCATGAATCCCAGATCCGATTCACTGTTCATGCGCGCGCTCAGACGCGAGTCGGTCGACCGCACACCCTTGTGGATGATGCGCCAGGCTGGCCGCTACCTGCCCGAATACCGGGCCACCCGCTCGCGCGCCGGCGATTTTCTGACCCTGGCAAGCACGCCCGAGCTGGCGTGTGAAGTGACCCTGCAGCCCATTGAGCGCTACGGGTTCGATGCCTCGATTCTTTTTTCGGACATTCTTATCCTGCCCCACGTCATGGGGCTGGGGCTGCGCTTTACCCCCGGCGAAGGCCCGTGGTTTGAGCGGCCGCTAAAAAGTGCCGCCGATGTACACAAACTGCCCATGCCGGATCCGGAAGACGACACCGGCTATGTTATGGATGCCGTCCGTCTGATTCGCCAGTCGCTGCCTGAAGACGTGCCGCTGATCGGCTTTGCCGGCAGCCCCTGGACGGTGGCCACCTACATGATTGAAAGTCAGGGCGGCAAAAACCACGCCGACGCTCGCCGCTTCCTGCTGGCAGAGCCGGAGGCCTCTGACGCCCTGATGAAGCACCTGGCTGATGCCACCGTTGACTACCTGGTTGCTCAGGTCAAGGCCGGGGCCGATGCCCTGATGATTTTTGACTCCTGGGGCGGGGTATTGTCGACCACCATGTACAAGCGTTTTTCTCTGGCCTCACAGCAACGCATTGTCGATGGCGTCAAGCAGGCCTGTCCCGACACACCGCTGATTCTTTTTGGCAAGGACTGCGGACAGCACCTGGAAAAGCTGGCTGACACAGGCTGCACGGCGCTGGGCGTCGACTGGACCATGGACATGTCGGAAGCGCGCGAACGGGTCGGGCACAAAGTGGCCCTGCAGGGCAATCTTGATCCGGCCGTGCTGCTGACCAGCCCGGAAGTCATTGCGACCGAAACACGACGGGTTTTGGACAGCTACGGCCCCTCACCCGGCCACATCTTCAATCTGGGGCACGGCATCACGCCCCAGGTGCCGCCCGAACACGTGACGGTGCTGGTTGAAACCGTTCGCGATTACAGCATTGAGCTGCACAAACGCGGTTAACCCTGATTTTTATGGCGCTGTTTTTCCCTGCGCTTTTGCTCCTGCGCAATCTGGCGTTCCAGACGCGCCCAGGTGTCGCGCAGAGTGACCGCCCGGTTAAACACCGGGCGGTCAGCCCCGGTGTCCACATCCGGCGTGAAATACCCGAGCCGTTCAAACTGAAAGTGCTGTCCCGGCGCCGCTGACTCCAGCCCGCTTTCAAGGCGCACATCTTCCAGCACTTCCAGCGAGTCCGGGTTGAGATACTCGATGAAATCACGCTCCCGATCACCGGCCGGGTGCGGCACATTGAACAGCCGGTCATACAGCCGGACTTCCGCCGCTGCGGAATGACTGGCAGACACCCAGTGAATGGTGCCTTTGACTTTCCTTGAAGCACCGGGCAGGCCCGAGCGCGTTTCAGGGTCATAGCTGCAGCGCAGCTCGATCACCTCGCCTTCATCATTTTTGATCACTTCATCGCAGCGGATGATGAAGGCATTGCGCAGGCGGACCTCGCCGCCCGGACGCAGACGGAAAAACTTGCGCGGCGGCTCTTCCATGAAATCATCGTCTTCAATGAAGATTTCACGAGTCAGCGCCACCTGCCGTGTGCCCATGCTCTCGTCCTGGGGATGATTGGCCACATCCAGCCATTCGGTCTTTCCTTCGGGAAAATTTGTCAGCACCAGCTTGAGGGGCCGCAAAACCGCCATGCGACGGGGCGCATGCACATTCAGATCATCGCGCAAATTGCGCTCAAGCACGCCGAAAGGAATGATGCTTTCCGATTTTGTCACGCCAATTTCACGACAGAAATTGCGTATTGACTCCGGCGTGAACCCTCTCCTGCGTATTCCTGCCAGGGTTGGCATGCGCGGGTCATCCCAGCCGCTGACATGCCCGCCGTCCACCAGGCGGGTGAGTCTGCGCTTGGAAAGCACCGTAAAATCAAGGTTGAGTCGGGAGAACTCAATTTGAAAGGGCCTGGAAGGCACGGGCAGATTCTCAATCAGCCAGTCATACAGCGGGCGGTGATCCTCGAACTCAAGCGTGCACAGCGAATGGGTAATGTGCTCGAGCGCATCCGATTGCCCGTGCGCAAAATCGTAGCTTGGATAAATGCACCACTTGTCGCCAGTACGCGGATGAGCAAGGTGTCGGATGCGGTATATCACCGGATCGCGCATATTGATATTGGGCGAGGCCATATCAATTTTTGCGCGCAGAACATATGCGCCGTCAGGAAACTCGCCGGCACGCATGCGCTCAAACAGCTCCCGGCTTTCTTCGGGGGGCCTGTTTCTGTCGGGGCTTTCAGCACCGGGCTCGGTCAGGCTGCCGCGGGTTTGGCTGATTTCCTCCGCGCTCTGGCTGTCGATATAGGCCAGACCCTTGTCTATCAGGTGCAGCCCCCACTCATAAAATGTTTCAAAATAGTCAGAGGCATAGCGCTCGTGGCGCCACTCATACCCGAGCCAGCGCACATCTTCCTTGATTGCGTCGATATAGCGCTGCTCTTCCTTCGCCGGATTGGTGTCGTCAAATCGCAGGTTGGTGTAACCGCCAAATTCCTTGGGCAGGCTGAAATTGAGCACGATTGACTTGGCGTGCCCCAGGTGCAGATAGCCGTTGGGCTCGGGCGGAAATCGCGTGACAATGGAGTCATATTGTCCCGCCTCGATCTCGCGGATGATGCGATTGCGAATGAAGTTCGTGGGACCGGCTGTTTTGTCGCTGTTGCTCATGTTGTCACTGCAATTGTTTGAAGGCCACATTATAGCGGCAGCCCACGCCTTGCTGCCCGGTCCTGCCAACACGCAGTAGACCCCCGCACTGCGGTAGGCTACTCTTTTGGCCCGTCAACCGGATTGCAGTACAGTCGAATGTCAAAAGATTCCAACCAAACACCCGTTCAGCCCCACCAATTTGACCATAACAAGCTCAGCACCCATATTCTTTTGGCGCTGGCTTTTGGCCTCGTGGCCGGCACGCTGATCAATTTGATATTTCCCGACGATGGCCTTGTCCAGTCCTGGGTTGTCGAAGGGTTGTTTGACGTGGTCGGCGACATGTTCGTCCGCTTTCTGACCATGCTGATCGTGCCCATTGTTTTTGTGTCACTGATCTCCGGCGTGGCCTCCCTGGCCGACCCCAAGAGTTTGGGCCGGGTCAGCGCCAAGGCCATAGGCCTTTATTTGCTGACCACGCTCATCGCCGTGGTGCTGGCCCTGACCGGGGGCGCAATTTTCAAGACCGGGGTTTCAGTTGGTGCGGTTTCAGACCAGGCGCTGGAAATTGCCAGCGCGCCGCCCTTTTCCCAAGTGCTTGTAGAAATGGTGCCGAGCAACCCGGTTCAGGCCATGGCAGAAGGCAACATGCTGCCCATCATCATATTCTCCATCCTGCTTGGCCTTTCCATGTCATTTGCCGGAGAGCACGGCAAGCGCATCAGCGACTTCTTTACCGACATGATGGAAGTCGTCATGAAGCTGGTTGGCATCGTTATGCTTATTGCCCCCTACGGCGTGTTTGCGCTTATTGCCGGCATGGCTGCGACAACCGGCTGGTCAACCTTTGCCGGGCTGCTCAAGTATGTCGTGCTTGTCATGGCTGCGCTCATTGTCCAGGCGGCGGTGGCCTATCCGCTGTTGCTCAAGCTGTGGTCCGGCCTCAGCCCTGTCCGTTTTTACCACCACTTTCGCGACGTCATCGCGTTTGCCTTTTCCACTGCCTCCTCGGGTGCCACCATTCCGGTTACGTTGAGGGCCGTGCAGGAGAGAATGGGTGTATCCAACCGCATCAGCTCTTTCACCATCCCTTTGGGCGCCACCATCAACATGGACGGCACGGCCATCATGCAGGGCATTGCCGTCAGCTTTATTGCGCAGTATTACGGCGTTGATCTGTCCATTTCCCAATACCTGATGGTTGTGTTCATGGTGGTCATGGCTTCAATCGGAACCGCCGGGGTGCCCGGCGTTGGCCTGATTCTGCTTGCAGGTGTACTCACCCAGGTCGGCCTGCCGGCCGAAGGTATTGCCATGATTTTGGGCGTCGACCGGCTGCTGGACATGACCCGCACCGCGGTTAACGTCACCGGGGATGCTGTGGTCACCTGCATTGTGGCCAATACTGAAGGCGAGCTTGACCGCAACCGGTTCAATGAAACTGCGCCTGCACAGCCTGTATCAGGCACTGACGCGTAGCGACCGTGTCACCCGGGATGTGTTTACCTGGCCTTGCTGCCCGCACGCACCACTGCAGCGGGTGCACCCACTGCAAATAGCAGCGCACCCATTGAACAGGCTGTCATCACCAGGGCGATTGACATCAGTGTTCCGTCAGCCAGCCAGGTTGACACGGCGCTGATGAAGCCTGCAATTGTAAATTGTGCAGCGCCCATCAGCGCGGCTGCCGTGCCGCCCAGCCTGGGGAAGAAATCCAGTGCATTGGCAATATTGTTGGGGGCAATGGCCCCCATGCTGCCGGCCGCAACGACAATCGCAACCGCAATTGCAATAACCCCGGCATCTGCAATGACCAGCGTCAGCATGGCGGTGACCGCCACAGCCTGGATGCACAGTGCCGATCGCAGAATTCTTGCAGAGTGAAAGCGCAGGAGCAGGCGGCGATTGACCAGATTGGCGATGACCATGCCGACGATGTTGGCAGCGAACAGAACGGAAAACTCCGTATTGGAGCGTCCGAACCAGTCCTGATAAATAAAGGAGGCGTGCGTTATAAATATGAGCAGCACGCTGAAAGCCAGCGTCTGCATAATGATAAAGCGCATGGCCGTGGTGTTTTTCAGCACCTGCACATAATTTGTCACCAGCGTATGCAGCGGGGTTCTGGTTCGCGAAGCGGCCGGCAGATTCCTGAACAGAAAAGCGCGCAAGGTAATGGCCAGAACAAGCGCATAAACGGCCAGCATCACAAATATTCCCGGCCAGGCGCTGAAGTGAAGAATAACAGACCCTATACTCGGCGCCAGAGCTGGAGCGATAAACATGATCAGGCCGATAAGAGAGAAAAGCCGCGCCGACTCATTTCCGCTTGTCCGGTCGCGGACTATGGCCGGCACTGAAACAGCTGCCCAGGCACCCCCAATGGCCTGTATCACCCGCCAGAACATCATGCTGCCCAGGCTTTTTGTTCCTGCCAGAACCAGGCTGGCGACCGCGAATATTCCCAGCCCTGTCAGTAGGACGACCCGGCGGCCGTAACGATCCGACAAGGGACCGCCAACCAATTGGGAAAAACCCAGTACCAGAACATAGATGCTTAGTGTTCGACCCACCGCAGGCAGGTCAACGTTGAAATCATTGGCTATTTGCGGGAATGCCGGCAAATACGTATCGAGGGCCAGCGGGCCCAAGGCGACCGTTATCGCTAAAAGAAGCGCCAATCGAAATGGTGACAAGCCGGACATCGATTCAGTTTTTTATTTTTTCCAAACGCGGTTCATGCGCAGCTGCTGTGTCGGAATGGCTCCGGCCAGAGTCTACATGTGGACAGCCTGAGCAGATTCAATCCGTCAAGCTGTGGCTTAAAGCCAAAAAAAAAACCCCGAAGCCAGTTTTAGCTTCGGGGTTTGGAATAAATGCCTGGCAGTGACCTACTCTCACACGGCGAATGCCGCACTACCATCGGCGCTGGCACGTTTCACTTCCGAGTTCGGGATGGAATCGGGTGGGTCCGCACCGCTGTTGCCGCCAGGCAAAGCAAATCGGGAATCTGTTCAAAAGCGTTTGTCGTATCAGCGTTGGAAAATGTAACTTTTCTCCAATTGGCTTTGGTGTTATATGACCAAGCCTCACGGGCAATTAGTACGGGTTAGCTTCATGCATTACTGCACTTCCACATCCCGCCTATCAACCTGGTAGTCTTCCAGGGCCCTACAGGAACCTTAAAGGTTCGGTGAAACCTAATCTTGGGAGGGGCTTCCCGCTTAGATGCTTTCAGCGGTTATCCCTGCCGATCGTAGCTACCCGGCAATGCATCTGGCGATACAACCGGAACACCAGCGGATCGTCCACTCCGGTCCTCTCGTACTAGGAGC